>ERZ780207.479-NODE-479-length-43191-cov-6.798498_pt1 | contig 43191 bp, 36 predicted proteins | sample MGYA00510977_ERZ780207 | MGnify/ENA primary metagenome ERZ780207 (study PRJEB29588, sample SAMEA2151383) | human gut metagenome | biome: human gut; feature: human-associated habitat; material: faeces | place: Denmark | collected 2008/2010 ...
TGCTGCCGCTGATCGAGAACTACCCGCCTCCCGCAACAAAAGGCAAGTACATCAAGATCAAGTACGTGACCCAGCTCCCAACCCCCACGCCGCAGTTTGCCTTCTTCGTCAATCTGCCGCAGTATATCAAGGAGCCCTACCGCCGCTATCTCGAGAACAAGATACGTGAACACTGGGACTTCTCTGGTGTGCCGATGCAGATATATTTCCGTCAGAAGTAATATTAACTGATCTGAGGCGCCCTTTGCGGGCGCCTATTTTACAAATATATATACAAGCCATGTACTTCGAACAGGGCAGCGGAATACAAAACTTTCCGTTCCGAGTTACGATACCCGACATCGGGACAATATTTTGCCTCGCCGTGAGCGGCATTGACTCGGATGCACCTATAGAATACACCGCTTCGGGACAAAGAAAAACGCCCCGCATGCCGGGCCTTCGCAAAGGCCCGGACGTAACGTTGAAACTATGCCGCACGGACAACCCCGAAGCGATTACACAATGGTATTCGGATATTCGCACCAACTGCAACATCGTTCGCAGGGATATCACCGTGGAACTGATCAATGATGTGGACAACTCGGCGGTGGCATGTTGGAACGTCTCGAATGCATGGCCCAAGGCGCTTAAGGGTATCAATAACGGAAGCGACGGCAAAGATCCGTACACATATATCGAAACCATAATCCTTGCACACGAAGGTGTCGCCGAGAAGCCGAGCAGCGACATATAAGGATCAAACGCACCTCAGCACAAACTCTAACACTTTTGAGCAAAGTGCACCTTCCCTAAGCAGAAACGAAAAAGGAGCCCGTTTTAAGGCTCCTTTTTTCATGCGGTCAAATATACGTCTCGCGACCAATAAATGGCCGCAAGCGGCGCTAATGTACCTTTTCGACCATCGGGACGATAATCTTGTCCGAGACCTCGAGACGGTAATAGTTCTTGCCGCCCGAGCGGTCGCGGCGGAAACGCAGCGGCGCAATGAGCGTCTGACGCGGATGAACCTTCTTATGGTCATAGTGGGCATGATATACGATATAGAGTTTGCCGCGCGATGTCCGAAGAAGGGCATGGTGGCCCGTGCCGTAATAACCGCAGTGGCGGATAAGGATCGGGTTGCCCTCATAGCGTTCGTAGGGGCCCATCACATTGTCCGCAACTGCCACGCCTACGGCATAATCACGGCTCAGATAGCCGTTGCAGCTGTACGTCAGATAATATTTCCCCTTGTGCTTGACAACCATCGGGCCTTCGGCGACAACGCCGTCGATACGCTCCCACGTACCCTCCTGAGCGTCGATCAGGCGCCTTGCCGTCTCCAGCTTGACTTTGTGCATATCGGGAGTCATCTCCGCTACCCATATTACGTTTCCGGCCGTGAAACGCACCCAGAACATATACGGCGTACCGTCATCGTCGACAAATATCGACGAGTCGATACCGTTCTCGCCCAGATATGGACGCTGCTCACGCTGCACGAAGGGGCCGCACGGCGAATCCGACTCGGCATAACAGATATGCTCCTCGGCACTGTATGTCATCAGATAGCGTCCATCGGCAATCTTGTAGACCTCGGGCGCCCAGAAATAAAAGTCTCCCCACACGTCATCCTTGTGCAGGGCCAGCGAATTGCGGGCGTTGCCGCAGCGGTCGCTCCAATGCTTAAGGTCGCGCGAACGATAGACCACGATACCGTCCTCGGCCTGCGTGCCGTAGATATAGAACCAGCCGTCGTCCTCCAGAATGAAGGGATCGGCCAACATAAGCTGCCCCTTGCGGGCTGCGCCCTGCTCCTCGTGCGACTGAGCCTGCACGCCGACAGTAGACACAAGAGCTGCAAGGAACAATATGAATCTTTTCATTTACGGAAATAGATATTAATATGTGTGTATGCTCACTCCCTGCGCCGCGGGAAGGTAGTTTATACCGTACCAGCACATCTGCAACAGCAGGAACGAGAAGACTATAAGCGCAAACGCGGCATTGCGGTCCTTCGGCCGCGCCGCCCGCAGATGAAGGTAGAGCAGGTATCCGAGCCATGTGGCCGCAGCCCATGTCTCCTTGGGGTCCCACGTCCAGTAGTCACCCCACGCCTGCTTGGCCCACAACGCCCCCATCACCATACCGAGCGAGAGGAATGCCCAGCCGATGCGTACGAGATTGTCGCAGAGACCCATCTCTTCGTCCGACGCGCGGCGCGACGAGCGCAGCCACAGATAGAGTGCGAACAGTGTTACGGCACCCAGAAGCGCATAGGAGAACATATATACGATCACATGCGGCACGAACCATACGCTTTGCAGTGCCGGCATGAGCGATTTGTTGTGTATCTCGGGTTTGAAGAGGTTTATGCAGACGAAGACTATTGACATGACACTGCTGAAGGATAGTATCCACTTATACCTCCAACGGGCATATACGGCCACGCCCGCCACCGAGAGGAAGAACGAATACCACAGACGCGTCTCGCCCATCGTACGCATGGGCGGCCTCTCGAGCGACACCCACATGCCGATGATGAAGGCCAGAAATACGGCCGAGCCGCAGAGCGACACCGCAACGGCACCCCACGGACGGCGCGCCCTGTATGCCGCAACGGCTCCCGCAATCCAACACGCGGCCGCAACGGCTCCATACCACAACAGTTGATCCCAACTCATCGTTTCACCTCCTTTCTACGTCCGCGACGACGCCCCGCGGCACTTCCATGGCCAGCGGCGCCATCATTACGCCCAGCCGCCGACATATCGTCAGCGCCGACAGCAGCGTCACCGGCCGCACATACGGTCTTTTTTGCGCCCGTGCGACGTCCGCCCGCCGTTATGAACATCACCACGCCCGCCACAAGCAGCAGCCACAGCGCCACATGCGCCGCACCGTACCACGGGTCACGTATGCACTCCAGCACACTCGTATCGCTCCAACGTCCCTTCGAGGTGTCATATCCGACCTGATATACGCGCCACGAACCGACACGCGCAGGATGGTTAACCTCGATCTCGACATTGTGCCGCACACCGTCCTCCTCCATGATATTCACACGCGAGAGGTATCGTTTTGCCTCGCGGCGCGGCATGGCAACGGCCTTGCCGTCCGGGAGCATCAGATATGACGGTTCGAATATGTGGCTGCCGCAGCTGACCCAGCCGCGGAACTGCTCGCCCGAGACGATATTCTCGGCCGAGACATAGACCGCAGGGGCAGCACCTATATGCTTCATGGCCCGCCAGTCGCTCTCCTCGGGGAGATGTCCCGCCATATCGAGACTGTGCTCGGCACGTATGCGCCACCCGTCGATCACAGCCTCCGAGCCATCCGCCTCCACCGAAAGGAACTCGCGCGAGGAGCTCTCACGGCGCGTATCCAGAATATAGAGCTTCGGAGGATACTCCTCGATCGAGAAGTCCTCGAGCGTAAGGGCGAAGGGCAGCGTCACCTCATGGCCTGCATCGTCACGGCCGATATTTACGGGCGTATCCACACACGCAGTCACCATGCACCGCACCGTATCGCCGCAGCCGAAGACTCCCGCCACAAGCAGTACGAATACTCCAATATGGGTCAATACGGCGGCCTTGCGACGCTGACGGATATGGTGTATGTCCGAGACCACACGTATGCCCAGTGTGGTCATGAAATAGAACAGCAGCAGATTGAATGGCCACGAGGCGCTCATGCGCGAAAAGCCCATGGCACCGACCCATCCCTCGCGCAGCGGATCCTGACGCGTCAGCCCGAAGATGATGACCATCACGCCGAACGATGCAAGCGACGAGATACAGGCCTTGTCATCGGCCAGCTGCCGCAGCCAACGCCATCTGTCGCGCAGCACATAGGCTACGACCAACAGGTATAGATAGTTAACCGCGAGGATCAATCCCCACGGATACCGCAGCCACGAGGAGTCGATATCACCTATGGCCAATTGCAACGTTGTGCCCACTACGAATAGTAAGGCACAACGCAGAAAAGCTCTTTTATAACCCCATTCAAAGGTCATACGCAGTCATATTTCAGGCTTTCTTCCACTGCTCGCGCAGCAGAGCCACTGCGGCGGGCACGGTCTGCTCGCGGGGACCCTGCGAGCCGCACTCGAAACTTACATAGTGCTGGTATCCGATCTCCTTCAGAGCGCGCATTCCGTCGATATAGTTATCCTTCTCGCCATCCTCGCCCGGCATGCTGCGGCGGCCGCGGCTGGCAACGTGCACGTGCTGCAGATACTCGGCACCGGCCGACATAAAGGCCGCATAGTCCGACGTCTCCTCCATCATGTGCCAGAAGTCACCCATACACTTAACACCCGCACTCTTCGAGTCGCGACAGATGGCGGCGGCATCCTCCACAAGGCGCAGATAGAAGGCCTCGCCACGGTTCAGGGGCTCCAGAATCACCGTCGTACCGCACTTGAGCGCATACTCGCCCAGCTCGTGCAGCTGCTCGGTAAGGAAGTTGCGCGTCTCCATCGTATGGGGCTTGCAGGGCTTCTGTCCGTTGAATGCCGGCACCATGATCACACCCGTCGAGCCAAGCTCGCCGGCAGCGGCTATGATGTCACGCATCGTCGAGTCGAACTGCGCCTTAACGGCGGGATCCTCCGCCAAGATGAAACCGCTGAAACCTGCACATATTGCCGATACCTTGATGTTACGGCCCTTGAGTGCCTGCTCGATCTCATTCACGCGGGCAGCCAGATTGCCGCCTCCGGGCTCGAAGCCGACAACACCCAGATTCTCCATATAATCCAACTTCTCGTTCAGGCTCTTTCCGGGTGCTATACCCTCCTGAAACGACAGCTTAAGTTCGACCTTGCCGCCCTTCTTGGCCGTGCATGCCGCCATAAGCTCCACGGGAGCGCTTGCTACGGCTATCGTAGCAGCTCCGGCCAGCGAACGCTGTAAAAACTCTTTTCTATTCATAATCCGATCTTTTAAATTCTGTTTCCAATTCATTTATAAACTCGGCAACGGCCTGCCGATCCTCCGCATCGGGTGTCCACGGCGCCAGATTGTCGGCCGTAATCGGAGCGTACGGGCCACGCTTTACCTCAAATAGCACCGTATCATCCTCCAACACCACCAAGCCGTGCCATACGCCAGCCTCGATATCGAAGCCGCAGCACGGCCCGTCGGCACTGACCCTGCGACGTGTGACAACCCCTCCCGCATCGTCATATATCGTGACACCCACGCTGCCGCGCAAAACCACACAGGTCTCGCTGCGCGAAGGCGACTGGTGACGGTGTACGGGCAGATAACTGCCCCGATGCATCGCGTTGAGCAGACGGTTCACCGGATCGTCCGTCGAGCGGTGAAAGTTGTAATTCATCCTCCGCCGCGGCGAAAGACGCGCCTCGGCCGCTACACGCGCGAAGAGCGCATCGTCGAAAAACTCAGTCTTACCCATCGCAAGCCATCTATGCGGCAGTCACAATGCCGTTGTCCGAAACAAAAAGGGCGGAGATGGAGTCATCGGCTCCCGCTCCACCCTTTACTTGTATAATTATCCGATTCGACTATTTGCCGCTGCCCGGAACGGGTACGACATACTTCGACATATCCATGGGACCCATCTCCAGCTTCTCGGGCATATAGTCCAGAGCCGAAGCGCTGATCTCATCCCACGTTACGGTAGCTCCGGTATATGCAGCCTCACGACCCATCACACCGGCCAGACATGAGATTGCGCACTCCTCAGCCTCGTCGTGAGCCTCACCCTTGCGGATGTGGTTAACCCAGTCGACGTGCTCCAGAACGTAGGGATTGTGCTGCTGGAACGCTGCCTGTGCGGCCTCGTCGTCGAACTTCCAGATAACGTTGCCGGCAAGGTCCTTGATCTCGTTGTTGTAGCTGTTCCACGAACCGAGCGTACCCTGAATGTACTCACCGACGTTGTTGCTGCAACCGTCGATCTGACGGCACATGCTGTGCAGGTGAATGCCGTTCTCGAACTCGAAGTCAACGCTGAACTGGTCGTACTGGTCACCCGTGATACGACGGTGACGCGCACCGAAGGCCGTAGCCTTGACGGGCTTCAGGCCCGACATCCACAGGAAGACGTCGATATTGTGAACGTGCTGCTCGACGATATGGTCTCCCGACAACCACTTCCAGTTAACCCAGTCGCGGATCATCCACTCCATGTCGCTCCAGCCCTGCTGACGCTCGCGGTACCACAACATGCTCTGGTTCCAATATACGTTACCGCCGGTGATCTGGCCGATATAGCCCTCCTGAATCTTCTGGAACGCCTCTACATAAGGACGCTGGTGGTGACGCTGCGTACCGGTAACCACGCTCAGGCCCTTGGCCTTGGCCTGCTTTGCCGTAGCCATGATCATACGGTAGCCCTTGGGATCAACCGCAATAGGCTTCTCGAGGAACGAGTGAACACCCTTCTCCGTAGCGTACTGGAAGTGTACGGGACGGAATACGGGAGGCGTCGCGATGACAACCATATCGACACCCGAGTCGATAACCTTCTTGTATGCATCGAAGCCGATGAAGCAGTTCTCGGCGGGAACATCCTGATTGTGCTGCTCCTTGAGGTTCTTGCGCAAGCCCTCGAGACGGTCTGCGAAGGTATCGCCCAGAGCCGTCACCTTGATGCCGTTGGCGGCAGTCAGAAGGTCGACAATGGCACCCGAACCACGGCCGCCGCAGCCGATAACACCGGCCTTGAGCTCCTTGCCGTCGATAGCCTTGTCAGGCAACTCGGGAATATAGTACTCTCCGGCCTGCTTCAGAGGAGTGTAAACGGGGCCCTTGGCACCGCCACATGACGAGAGAAGGGTCGATGATCCGACCATGCTCGTTACGCCCAAAAGCGCAGAATACGACAGGAAGTCCTTTCTGCTGATCTTGTTCTTGCTCATAATCGTAGTAGTTTATAGAGTTAAAATGTAATAAACAGTCTCTTCATCTTTTTATTAATCCGCAATCCGCCGGTCTCAATCCGCCGGTCCCAATCTGCCGATCTCAATCCGCCAGCACCCTTTTCCTCAGGGGCCTCTTCGTACGCCGCTTCCGATCTTCGGCCGCCCCACCTTGTTCTCGTCGACCGTCAATCTTCGCCTCGCAGACCCGAAGCCTCGCCCCCCCGGTTGCAGGGGATTATTGTGCCGGGACCCCTTCTGGAACCTCGCACACGACGCGGAAACCTATACCCTTGATATCCGAGTACCACCAGATACTCTTGGGATTCTGCGGGTCGGTCTTCAACCAAGCGTCATGCTCGGTGTGGGCACGTGCCGCGCATCGCATCTCTGCGGCATCCTCATTGTAGAGGCCGCCACGCACTACATGCTCCTCACCCGATGCCGGGCCCTTGGGATCCGTGGCTCCGTCCTGAAGCTGCGAGTATGCATCCTCGGCATACCAGTCCGAGCAATACTCCATGACGTTACCCAACATATTCTTCAATCCGAACGGGTTGGCCTTCATCTTCGCAGGCTCCTGCGTACGGTTCTTGCTGTTGTTCACATAGACCACATAGCTGTTGATGACAGCCGTATCGGCACCGAAGAGTCCGTTCCAGAAGCCCTCGTTCGAGAACTTCTTGGGGCTGCCCTCGAAGAAGTAAGGAGTCGAGGTGCCGCCGCGGGCCGCATACTCCCACTCGGCCTCCGTCGGCAGACGGTACTTCTTGCCCGTCTTCTTCGACAGCCACTGGCAGAAGGTCTCGGCAGCATAGTGGGTCATCGTTATGGCAGGGCGCTCACCCATACCCCAACCCTGATCGGGGAATCCGAACGGCGGCGTGGGGCCGCTTATGGCATCCACATCCTCACGCGAGTTGTTGGCATATACCTCCTCGGGTGAAATACGTCCCTCCGACATGGTCTCGCCGTAGAAGGCCCAATACTGATCCCACGTAACCTCCATCTCGCCGATGAAGAAGGGCGATACGGTAACGTTGCGCTGCGGCGACTCGTCGCTGCGGCGGAAAGGCTCATCCTCGGGGCTGCCCATGGTGAAGCTGCCGCCCGGTATGGCCACCATCTTGAGCGATGCCGACGTGCCGGGTATCGTCTCCGTAAAGTTCTTGAACTCGGTCACGGGTGTCGCCTCGGTATATATCTCGGCCGCCGCGTCTGTAGCCGTAGGCAGGCCTGCCATCTGTCCATGCTGATAGTTCGGGTTGTAGTGTCCGGCATCGAGGTGACAGCTTATGCACTGGAGATCGAGCTTCTCCTCGTTCTCCTCGTAGTAGAGGTGCGCCGTCACGCCGTCGTCGGTAATACCCTCCGGGAAGAGGTTGACGTGGCACTCCTTGCACGACTCGTTGTATACGATCTTGGTGGCATATTCCAGCTCACCCTTGCTGTCCCAGTCGATCTCCTCCTGTTTCTTGGTCAGATACGACCATACGTCCTTCATACCCGTCTTGGCCTTGGCCTTGAAGTACGCGAACGATCCCTTGGGCGGGAGGTGGCACTCCACGCAGTCGGTCTTCACGCCGCTGCCGTTATTGTAGTGTATGGATTGTTTCCAACTTGCATCCGATTCGGGATGGTAGTGACACATCATGCAAGCCTCGTTCGACGAGCTCTTGACATAAAGTGAATTGAGAAGTATCATCAGCGAGAAGCCGACGACAAGGCCGGCCAAGCCGACAAGCAGAAATTTCTTTTTACTTCCAGATTTAGACATAACAAATAACCAAACCGCTCAAAATCAAAAAATCAATGAATCGGAATCCTCCCGCATGAAATCCGGACGGCATGCTCCCTCGAAGACTGTCCGTCCGTATCCTGTGTCATAATCTACGTCAAAAGTAGTAAATTTTTCAGCAGCGGCAAATAATTCCACAGATTTTATTAAATATTTTTTGTATAATAAGGATGCCGGCGCCGCCCGAAAACGGCAACCGGCAGTCCGAATCCGACATTACCTCAATCGACTATGTTCACACGTGTGAATTTTCATCGCAGGCAACATTATTTTTCTATCCACTTGTACCACTTCTGGTCACGGTCGTATCCCGCAGCCACCATCGTCTCGATGAACTGCATGCCGCGAACGCCATCCTCGACGGTGGGGAAATCGAGCCACTCCTCGCTCGGGGTCTCGCCTGCGGCACGTGCGCGCACCGTATGCGCGAAGTTGCGATAGATATTGGCAAACGACTCGATGAAGCCCTCGGGGTGGCCGCCCGGAACACGCGTATTGTGCTTCGTGAAGTCGGTCAGATAGGCGTATCCGTTACCCATGCGCACCTCCTCCGTAGGACGGTCAAGCCACTTCAGGTAGAGGGTGTTGGGCTCCATCTGGCGCCACTCGAGACCGCCCTTCTCGCCATAGACGCGCAGACGGATGTTGTTCTCCTCGCCGGTAGCCACCTGCGTCGCCTGCAACAGACCCGTAAAGCCCTTGTCGAAGTGCAGGAATGCGCATGCGTCGTCATCGACGGGACGACCTTCGGCTACATGCTGCAGCTCGGCGCACAACTCCGTGACGCGGCCGCCCGTTACGTACTCGGCAAGATGCCATGCGTGCGTGCCGATATCACCGACACAGCCGCCCTTTCCAGCCTGCTTGGGATCGTTGCGCCAGACGGCATTGTTGCCGCCCTTAAGCTCGATACGCTGCGTCAGCCACCCCTGCGAGTACTCCACGAAGACACGGCGCACACGGCCCAGATCGCCGCGCTCGATGCGCTTCTTGGCCTCCTTGACGGCAGGATAGCCGCTGTATACATGCGTCAGGGCCAGCGTCAGGCCTGTCTCATTGACCTTGTCGCGCAAACTGAGGGCCTCCTCCAGCGACAGAGTCATGGGTTTATCTATAACCACGTTAAAACCCAACTCCAGAGCACGCATTGCGGGCCCGTAGTGGAAACGGTTCGGGGTAACGATGGTGACGAAATCCATACGCTCGTCCTCGGGCAGCGCAGCCTCCTTTTCGAGCATCTCCTCCCACGTGGTGTAAATACGATTATCGGGAACATAGTACGAACGTCCCGAGCTGATAGATATTTCGGGCTTCACGCTGAAGCATCCGCACACCAGTTCGATTTCGTTCTCCATAAGGGCCGCACGACGGTGTATGGCGCCGATGAAAGCATCGCTGCCGCCGCCGATCATACCCATTCTCAGCTTTCTGTTTTTCATTATTTATAGTTTTAGGTTATTAGTAAATTTATTTCAAATTTATACATTTTTCCACAACAATGCAATACCGGTGCGAAAAGTGGAATCATAAAACCGTAATTTATACCATCCGCACATTTCCCGCTCCGGCGTCGACCGGCACATATTATATTGTCTCCCACGGCATTGCGACCAATAGTCCAAAACCTTACAAATACAGCAAAAACAGAACAACAAACATCAAAAAAGAGAATACTCCCCGCATATATGCAGAGAGTACTCTCCTCTTGATCGAGACATGTCCGACTGCGCGGGGCTTCGCTTACGCTTCACAACCGGACCTGCGGCCGATTATTCCCACACTACTCTGCCCCGCCGCACAGACATCATATCATCGCCGTCACATCCCAGACGAAGGCTCTCAGGCCCTGTTTGGCATTCTCCTCGTCGAGTTTCTTGAGGCTCGCGAGGAACGCCTCGACCTTGTCATCTTCGACGACGGTCAGCAACGCCGAATTCATCGTGGGCCACGCGTGGTTGCCCAGATGGGGCTCGCCATCCTTGCTGCCGCACCCCATGAGCTCCTCCCAGCCCGTATAACCGCGCATCTGCATACGGTTCATAACACCAATCACCTCATCATACATCGATTGGTTGCATGCTACGAATATCGCTTTCATTTTATTGATTCTGCATTTTAAGTTCCTTCTTCTTTCTGCGGTTCTCACCGTTGACGGCGAACGTCGTATAGAGCGTCGGGATAAGGATCAGCGTGATGAGCGTCGAGAACGACAGACCCCATGCCACCGACATACCCAGCGAGTTCCACATCTCGGCACCGACACCCGTACCTACCGCCATAGGGATCATACCCAGCACGGTCGTAAGCGTCGTCATCAGGATCGGGCGCAGACGGCTGCGGCCCGCCGTAACCACGGCGTCATAGATACTCATGCCTCGCTCGCGGCAGAGGTTCGTGTAGTCCACGAGCACGATACCGTTGTTCACCACGATACCCATAAGCATCAGCACACCCAACAGCGCCATGACACCCATCGCCGTATTCGTCGTAACGAGTCCTATGAGCACACCCACGACGGCGAACGGCATCGAGAACATGATGACGAAGGGATACGTCAGCGACTCGAACTGCGAGGCCATGATCACGAACACCAGAATGATCATCAGCGCCATGAGGGTAGCCAGATCCGAGAACGTATCCTGCTGGTCCTCGAACGTACCGCCCAGACTCCATACATATCCGGCCGGCATATCTATGTTCTTCATTCCGGCCTGCACCTCGGCTATAAGGTCACCCATCGCATAGCCGTGGGCCACGACGCCCGATACGGTGACATAACGCTCACGGTCCTTACGGTCGATCGTGGGGGGCGTATAAGCCTCCTTGACCGTACCCAGATCGCGCACCTTGATACCCTTGCCCTGCGAGTTGTAGATGGTGATGTTCTCGATATCCTCCACCGACTCGCGGAACGGGCGGTCGTAACGCACGCGGATATCGTACTCGTCACCGTCCTCACGGTAGTACGAGTTGACCGAACCGTTTATGCGGTTACGCAGATACATCGCGGCCGTAGTAACATCCAAACCGTTGAGCGAAAGCTTCTCGCGGTCGAACTCCACGTGATACTCCGGCGTGTACTCGTCACGCGAGATGGTCACCTCCGAACATCCGGGCATCGTACGCATCATGTCCGACACCTGCTGCGCCAGATTGTCGGTGGTATTGAAGTCGTATCCGTAGATCTCGACATCCACCGAACTCTGGCCCGAAACACCGCCTCGCTGGCCCGACTCGTTTACATTATATGTACGTATCTCGGGATACTCGTTCAGGATGGCACGCATGCCGTCACCGATCTCGGTCAGCGTACGGTCACGCTCGGTCTTCTCCACAAGCGATATGTTCATCGATATGTAGTGCGTACCGTTGTCCTGCATCGAGGCGAACGTATTGTCCGTATCGGCCTGACCCTCCGTGAGGTTCACGGTAATGATCTCGGGGAACTCCTTGCGGAAGCGGTCGCTTATCTCCAGCGCCAAGTCGCGCGTGATCTCCTGTGCCGTACCGACGGGCAGCTGTATCGTCACACCGATACGGGCGTTGTCCTGCACGGGGAAGAACTCGGAACTGAGCTTGGGGCCAAGGCCTATAACCGTACCGCAGAAGAGCGCTACGGCACCCAGAATAACCGTCTTGCGGTGGTGTACGCACCAGTTGAGGATACCGCCGTAGAAGTTGTTGAACCGCGCCATGACAGCGTCGATCTTACTCTGGAACCAAGCCTTGGTGGGGTTCTGCTTCATCATGAGCGAACAGAGCACCGGCGTAAAGGTGATGGCCGCAATGGTCGACACGGTAAGCGTGATGGATACCATCCAACCCAGCGAGTTGAAGAGCACACCGGCCATACCGCTGATCATCGTAAGGGGCAGGAATACGGCGATGGTGGTAAGCGTTGAGGCCACAACCGACACTCCCACCTCCTTTGTAGCGAAGATGGCCGCCTGCCGCGGACGGGACCCTCGGTCGACGTGTGTCGTTATGTTCTCCAACACCACTATGGCGTTATCGACCACCATACCGATCGATATCGAGAGCGAACTCATCGATATGATATTCAGTGTCTCGCCCGTAGCCAACAGATAGACCAGCGCCGCGAGCAGCGAGATGGGGATCGTGAAGACCACCACGAACGTGGCGCGCCAGCGTCCGAGGAAGATGAAGACCACGATCATCACGAGGATGAAGGTCGTGGCGATGGTGTCGCGCAGCGACTTGACCGTCGAGATGATGTTGTCCGAGGTATCGACGATCGTATATATGTTCACGTCCGAGGGCAGCGACGGCATAATCGTCTTGAGCTGCTCCTGCACACCCTGCGCCACGGCCACCGAGTTGGCGCCCGAACGCTTCTGCACCACGATCATACCACCCTTTTCGCCGTTGTTGTATGTCTCCTGCGTGCGCTCCTCGACAGTATCCTGCACGCGGGCCACGTCACGCAGATATACGGGAGCCGTACCGTTGTGTCCGACTACGATGTCGAGCATCTCCGACGGGTCGTTGAACTCCTGATCCACACGCAGCGAATAGGTGTTAGAACCCACGTCGAACGTACCGCCCGGTGTACTGCGGTTGGCGGCGGCGATAGCCTCCGAGATGGTCTCGATCGAGAGCCCGTAAGCCTCGAGCTTGTTGGGGTCGCAGTAGACCTGAATCTCACGCTGGGCGATACCCGACACCGAGACGGTACCCACACCGCTCACACGCGCCAGAGGCGTCGCAACCTGATCGTCGAGGATCTTGTAGAGGCCCGGCATACTCTCCTCGGCCGTCACTCCCAAAATAAGGATAGGGATCATATCGGTCGAGAACTTGAAGATTATGGGGTTGGTCACACCGTCAGGCAGCGTTGTGACCATATCGAGCTTGTCTCGCACGTCGTTCGTCGCCACGTCAATATCGGTACCGTACTCGAATTCGAGCGTCACGACCGATATGTTCTCCTTCGAGGCCGAAGTGATGTGCTTCAGGTGGTCCACACCGTTGAGCGAGTTCTCCAACGGTTTGGTGACATTATTCTCTATATCCTCGGCGCTGGCGCCCTCGTAGGCCGTCATCACCATGATGGCGTTGGTCTCGATATCGGGCATAAGGTCGATACCCAGACGCGTCACCGAGAAGAGGCCCATCACCGCTATCGCCACAAATATCAATATGGTCGATATCGGGTTGTTGACCGCTGACTTGTATATATTCATCTTTTATTCGTTTACGCGTTCCACACTCATTCCGTTGTTCAGGTTGTTCTGGCCCTTGACCACGATCTCGACGCCGTCCTCGAGTCCGCTGAGTATCTCGTAGCGGTCGTTCATGCGGCGGCCGAGCTCGACCTTCTGATACTGGACCGTACCGTCCGGCTGGTAGACATAGACGTAACGGTCGCCCGAGCCCATCTGCTTGACCACCGAGCGGTCGGGTACGACCACATTCTCACGCGAACCGTAGTTCATCGTAACACGGGCATACATTCCCGGCTTGATCGTCTCGTCGCTGTTGGTTATGAGGATCTCGACGGGGAAGGTATGGGTTGAGGCGTCGATGGCGGGGGTTATGCGCGACACCTTGCCCTCGAAGGTGCGGTCGGGGATCGCATCGAGCGTGACATCGACGCTCATGCCCTTCTTTACATACGAATACAGCGACTCCGAAACGTTTACCATGATCTTCACTGGACGTATCTGCTGGATGACGAATATGGGCTCCGAACCCACCATATCGCCGTTATCGTAGTTACGCGCCGTAACAACACCCGCGATGGGCGAGCAGAGGGTCGTATTCTCCAGCAGGTTGTCATAGTTCGACTGCGACAGCTCGTAGGTGTTCTTGGCCTCCTCCCATGCAGCCTTCGACTCGCCGCCGAACTTGTAGAGCTCATCGGCACGCTCGAAAGCAGCCTTGTCGGTAGCCAGCTGCGACTTGGCCTGCGCCAGACTCGACTCGTCCATCTCGGCCACGACCTGTCCCTCCTTGACATGGTCACCCACGTCCACCAGCAGGCGCGATATACGACGCGACGACTGCGGCGTTATGTTGTTCACGGCGTATCCCTCGACATTGCCCGTGAATACGCTTATCTGATCGACCTTCTCGACGTGCACCACCTCGGTGGTCACTTTGGGTTTCTCCTCGACGGCCGTCTGCTCGACATTGCCGCCCTTAGAACCGCAAGCTACGCTCGCCATGCAAACGCCGCACGCAAGCAGCGCCTTGATAACATTACTCTTCATACCGTTTATTATCTTTCGTGTTTATTTTACGTTAGGTTTCCGGCGTCATCACTACTCGGCATCCGCCGTCGACGCCTCGTCATCCATCATATAGGTTCCGCGTATCTTCTCGAGCGACACCTGATTGACCAGATAGTCGTATATGGCCGTGCTGCGCGTCAGCTCGGCCTGCGTGTAGGCCAGCTGCGAGTCGTCGATCTCGACCAGCGTGCCGTCACCGACCTCGTAGCGCTTCACGGCTATGTCATAGCCGCGCTTGGCCTCCGCAACGCTCGACAGCGACGAGTTGTACTGCTTCAGATTGGTCTGCATGTTGCTTGCATACTGCATTATCGAGGTGCGCAGCGTACGCTCCGTATTCTCGCGCTGAAGCTGCATGTTGCTCAGGTTGAGCTTCGCCTGCTGGATATCCGCACGGCGCTTGCCGCCGGCAAAGATCGGAATGTTGAGGCTCAGCGTGGCATACGAATAGGGATTCCACGTATACTGGTTGAACTTGAACGTATCCTCCATGGCCGTGAAGTTGTAGCTTGCCGAGAGATCCAGCGTCGGCAGGTTGGCCGCACGCTGCATCTCGAGCGTCTTCTGCAGCTGACGCTCCTGAATCTCCAACTGCTTCATCTCGCTGTTGCGCTCGGGGTTGAACTCCATGTCGAAGTGCGAGGTCATCATCGACTCGTAGTCGGCCAGCGATCCCGCGCAGTCGATATCTATGTCGAGATCCATGCCCAGCAGCGCCTTCAACTGCCACAGCGCCACCACGATCGAGTTCTCAGCGTTGAGCACGTCGGGCTCGGCGTTCGATACGGTCACCTTCGAGCGGAGAAACTCATACTCCGAGACCGATCCCACCTCGTATTTCTTGGTCACGATCTTGTGGTTCTCGACGGCGTTGTCGTAGACGCGCTTGTATACAGTATATGAATCCTTCGCCAGAAGCACCTGATAGAAGGCCTTCGACACCTGCTCGATCATGTCTATTCGCGAGCCGCGCGCCTGCTCGACGGCCAGCTCGACATCCATGGCCGAGATCTTGAGCGACTTCCACAACTGTGCGTTCACCACGGGCATCGTAGCCGAAAAACCGCCCTGATAGATATTGCTCGTACCGACGGTCATCGTCTGGTCCATGATGTGCATCGTCTGCTTCTTGATGTAGCGGTTGTAGGTGGCCGAGGCACTGATCTCGGGCCACAGGCCGGCATAGGTGCCGCGTTTGGCATACTTTTTCACCTCCACGGTCTGATCGGCGATCTTGACCGTCGGATTCTCGCTCAGCGCTATGTCAAGCGCCTGTTCGAGCGTCAACATCAACGGACCGGACACTACCGAATCCGCCATCTCCTGCGCCCCAGCCGGCGCCGCCGCAACGCCTATCGACGCCGCCAGCGCAAAAAAGAGATTTCTCAGTCTCATAAACTTCGTTTGATAATATTATTAATTGTTTTCCCTGTTGTTCTCATCTGTCTCGGCGGCCGCAGCTGTAGCGCTTCCCGGTTCACGGCCGTTCATGATATCGATCAGCCGCTGGCTGCGGATATAACGGTATTCGTCGCGCGAAAGGATCTCATCGATGATCTTTATCCCCTTCAGGGACGAAACTCCACGCAGGAAATTGATTGCCATGCAACCATATGCGTCCTCCCGAGTAACGCCTTCGGGCAACATTATATTGTACTCGCGCATGAACATGGCCGAAGTCTGGAAAAACACCATCGTCACCAATTCTATGTCGACGTTGCCGGCGAGATAACCCTCCTTGCGGCTCTCAATGAGGATACTCTTCAGCCCTGCCAGACCCTGCTCGGTGAAGGTTTTGGTCACGCGCTCATAGATCTTGGGGTAAAACTTCTTCATATTGTTCATCAGGCGCCACTCCGACATGTCCCATCGGCTGAATATCTCGAGAAAACATATCAACACCATCTCCAGAACATTGTCGCAGACATCGGCACGCTCCTTGAGCACCCGGTGCATCTTCTCGCGATGATGCACTATGCTCTCATAGAGCAGTTCCTCCTTGTCGCCGAACATCTCGTAGAGCGTACGCTTCGACATGCCCATCATATTGGCTACATCATCCATTCTCACCGACTTGATGCCCAAAGTGATGATCACCCGCCAGACATGGTCTAATATATTCTCCCGTTGTGTTGTCATCTCGTGTTCCATATCCGGCTGCAAATATAGACAAGAAAACTTAAAAACAAAAAAAGTTTTCTTGTTTTAGAGTTTTTATCATACAAATTTAATATTCCTTACGCAAGAACACCCGCGGCCGCAGACAGACCGCCTTGCCATGCGCCGAGACAACAGACTGAATATGTGCAACATACCATTATAAAACCTGCATATTTCAAGTTCCGTTATCCCTGTTTTTGCATAAAACACGGCCCCGACAGACACTTCCACGCTTTCCTCTATAGGCCAATAATAGCACTTTTGGCGTGCTGATACGGGGTTTGCCGTCAGGTGAAACGCCCCAAAACGCCGTCGAATCGACCACATTCTCCGCCAAAAAGCCGCCCGAAAAACTCTTTTCCGACCTTTGGCAACACATATTTCATCCCGTAGGGAGCGCACCAATGTCACGCGCGCAACCGTCCGCACCGACACCCGACTTCACGGCTGTTGGACATTTGAGGAATTATTCATATATTTGGATACATATATAAATATAAACGCACAGCGCGATTAACCCTGCGACAGCAGGGCCGTACAATAAAACATTACCGAAACAGTCAAATACCCACCAACCATGAAGAGCCACACCTCCATGCTCCGCCTGTCGGGATACATTGCCGGCACGGCTGCGGCCGCCACGCTCGTCTCATGCGGCACGGCAAAGGCCCCCGAGAGCCGTCCCAACGTCATATATATCATGGCCGATGACCTCGGCTATGCCGACATCACACCATACGGGCAGCAGCTCATCGAGACGCCCAACATAGAACGCTTGGCGGCACAGGGCATGCTTCTTACGCAGTGCTATGCGGGGTGTACGGTCTCGGCGCCGTCGCGGGCATCACTCATGACGGGCCTGCACACGGGCCACACATACGTACGCGGCAACTACGAGATCGACCCCGAAGGACAATGCCCCATGCCTGCGGGGACCTATACGCTCGGCACGCTCTTCAGCAATGCGGGCTACGCCACAGGGGCCTTCGGCAAGTGGGGCCTCGGATACCCGGGATCGGAGTCGGTGCCTTCGAAGGTGGGATTCGACCGTTTCTACGGCTACAACTGCCAGCGCATGGCACACACCTACTATCCCGACCATCTGTGGGATGATGACCGCCGCGTCGACTTTCCCGAGAATGTAGATCCGGGACGCCAGACATACTCTCAGGACATAATCCACGCCGAGGCCCTCGACTTCATACATGAGAATGCCGAGGCTGGACGCCCCTTCTTCGCATACTTGGCCTACACGCTGCCGCATGCCGAACTGTGCCTGCCCCATGACGAGGTCTACCAGCACTATATCGAGAAGTTCAAGGATGCGCCCGCCGACGCCAAACCGTGGATGACAAACGGCGACTACGGCACCTCGGAGCACCCGATGGCATCATTCGCGGCGATGGTGTCGCGTCTGGACCGATATGTGGGCGAGGTCATGGCGCTGCTCGAGAAGGAGGGCATAGCCGACAATACGCTCATAGTCTTCACCTCGGACAACGGCCCGCACCGTGAGGGCGGTGCCAACCCCGACTTCTTCCACAGCTACGGCCCGCTGCGCGGCTGCAAGCGCGACATGTACGAGGGAGGCATACGCGTACCCTTCATAGTAAGCTACCCGGGACACATAGCCGAGGGCACCAAGAGCGATCAGATTATGGCCTTCTGGGATATAATGCCCACCTTTGCCGAACTTATAGGCAGCAGCGACACCATCACCACCGACGGCATCTCGATGCTGCCGGCATGGACTGGAGGCAAACAGGATCAACACCCGTATCTCTATTGGGAATTCCACGAGCTGGGAGGCCGTCAATCCGTGCGCATGGGCGACTGGAAGGGCATACGCCTCAACGTGGGCAACGACCGCACGTCGTTCGAACTCTACAACCTTGCGGACGACATCCACGAGGACCGCAACGTCGCGGCCGAGAATCCCGACATCACGGCACGCATAAACGAGATAATGGATACGGCGCGCACGCCATCCGAGCTGTTCAACTTCGGGCGTGCCGTCCAAAAGTGACGCCGATGGCCATAAACCGCGAATACATCACCTTCGGCGAGGCAGCGCGACACGCCCGCCGTATCTTCGGCACGATGGTCAAGCCCGCAGGCTCGGCCTGCAACCTCGACTGCGCCTACTGCTACTACCTCGACAAGGCCGCCATATACGGCGGGCGCGAACCGCGCATGGATTTCGACCTGCTGGAGCGCTACATACAACAATATATCGAGGGGACGGATGCCGATACGGTCACCTTCGTCTGGCACGGGGGCGAGCCTTTGATAGCGGGATACGACTGGTTCATGCGCGCCATGGAGCTGCAACAGCGATACGCCGCAGGCAAACGCATCGTCAATACGCTGCAGACAAACGGTACTTTGGTCGACGAACGGTGGTGCGACCTCTTCCGCGCGAACAACTTCCTCATAGGTGTCTCGCTCGACGGCCCGCAAGACATACATGACGCCTTCCGCCGCGACCGCCGCGGCAAAGGTACCTTCGACCGCGTCATGGAGACGGTCGACATGATGCGCCGACATGGTGTCGAGTACAACATCCTCGCTACCGTCAACGCCCGCTCCGCAGGACGCGGAGCCGAGGTCTACCGATTCCTGAGGTCCGTAACCGACTTCATACAGTTCCTGCCCGTATCGGAACATGTCATCATGGAACAGGGCGCCGCGCGCCCACACATCGTGCCGCCCGCAACCGAGGGGGCCGTACCGGCTCCGTGGTCGATATCTGCCGCGGCCTTCGGAGAGTTCATGTGCGACGTCTTCGACGTATGGGTGCGCGAGGATGTCGGGCGATGCTTCGTGCAGTTCTTCGATGCCACGCTGGCCAACTATATGAACGTGCCGCCGGGCGTCTGCTCGATGTGCGAGACATGCGGCGAGACTCTTGTCGTCGAACATAACGGCGACGTCTACCCCTGCGACCACTTCGTCTACCCGGAATATCTGCTCGGGAATATCGGACACGATACTCTGCGCGACATCTTCGGGTCGGAGCGGCAGTTGCAGTTCGGCCTTGCAAAACGCAACACTTTGCCGCGAGAGTGCCTCCGCTGCCAATACCGCCCGCTCTGCCACGGCGAGTGCCCGAAACACCGTTTCGCCACAGCGAAGTCTGGAGAGACGGGACTGAACGCCCTGTGCGCGGGATATAAGCTCTTCTTCCGCCATACGCAGCCATACATGGAGCGTATGCGCCACCTGCTGATGAAGCAGCAGCCACCGGCCGCCATCATGCCGTGGGCACGGCGACAACCAATGCGAAAGGGCCAATAGGCAAAGAGGTGCGGATCGTATTCGTATGATCCGCACCTCTGCATTTGCATCATATATTCTCCCTCAATTCGGGAAGTTCATCCAAAGTCAACAGTTTGTATAGATAGCGCGTGATGTAGTTCACGGCCCGCCGCATACCCTCCATATCGAGACTCTCGGGCGTATCGTCCACAGTGTGCAGGGTCGATATATCGGTCGTAGCGAAGAACGATACGGGAACCATCTTCGACGCGAAGGTGAAATGGTCCGAACCAATCGAGAAGCCAGTCGAGAGATCGATACGCAGCGAATCGGCCTCGCCGACCTCCGCCGCCACAAGGCTCACGGGTGAAAGGGCCTCGCCCTGTATCAGTAAGGTATCGCCGCGCATGCGGCCCAGCATTTCAAGGTTGACCATGTGCCCTACGGTCACCATGCTGTCGCGCAGCATGCGTTCCAGATGCCGCGACCCGACCAGCCCCATCTCCTCGGCACCGAACAGCGCCACAACAAGGTCACGCCGGAACGTGTCGGCATAGGGCTGTAAAAGCCGCGCTACCTCCACCACGGCGGCCGTACCCGAAGCGTTGTCGTTCGCACCGTACAACATGTCGCCGGACTTGTGCCTTACGCCCTTGTCGGCCTTGAAGAGACCCAGATGGTCGTAATGTGCCCCGAGCAGCACCTTCTCCGCATCGGGATAACGGCTTCGCACAACCATCACTACATTATACGACGTATCGCACCACTCGCCTGCCAGCACCCTGTCCATTCCTCTGTTCTTGGCAGCTCCGTCCATACAGAACGGCACCAGAGACTCGCGCCACAGAGGTTCGCACCCCGCCTCACGGAGTTTCTCCGCAAGCAGCCGCGCCGCACGCAGATCATTGCCGCTGCCGGCGCGGCGGCCTGCCAGAGAGTCGGCACAAAGCATCTTGATTGTAGAATAGATTGCCTCCGGATCACACTCCAGAGAGGGTCGCGCCGCACGGCCGCACCCCGCAGGGGCAACCATACATATCGCGGCCAATGCAGCCGCAGCGACAAACGTCCGGCACGAGTTCAACAAATTCCTGAAAGTATCCATATCCGAAATTTTTACACGTTTTCATTCTCGATCGCATCCTCTACGGGCATAAGCGGGAACTGCATGCGGCAACCGTGGCGCGACGGGAAGAAGGTTGTGAAAAAATTTCAAGTACGGCGAGCGTTAGTGTTCACGCAGCATCGTTGTCTCTCCGTTGCGGATCACACTCTTCAGATTTGCCAGTATGATGCGGCCCTGATATACGTCGCTCTCATCGTCCAAAACGACGCGCAGCGTATCGCCCGATATGGACATCTGCCGCGGCATGACATTCAACTCTACGACATTGAGCGTACGCCACGCATTCTGGACATAGAGCATTCCCTCCGATGCCTTGCGGCCCGTGAGCTCGACAACATGTATGTCGTTGTCCGATATGCGCCGCATAAGTGGCAGCACATCCTTTACACACCTCTGCTCACGCACGCTGTTCACCGTAAGCGACAGCGCCGGCAGCACTACGAAGACGGCCGCAACCGCCAACGCGAATCTATTGCTTGTTCTTCGTATCATCATTGTTTTCATTTTTCAATTTCTCTTCATAGGCCCGCGCCACCTCCTGCATACCGACACCCAGAAGTTCCATCTGCTCGACGAATGCGGGCAGCGTCTCAGCGTAAAACTCCTCGCGGCGCCGCGCCACCACGGCGTCACGGGCATTGTCGGCGACGAAGAACCCCACGCCGCGCACACTCCGCACCGAGCCGTCGAAGAGCAGACGCTCGTACGTTCGCACCACGGTGTTGGCATTCACGCCGAAGCGTACGCTCAACTCGCGCACCGACGGCAGCTGCTCACCGGCACGCCACTCGCCGCGCAGGATATGGTCCTCGATCCATGCCTTGATCTGCAGGAATACGGGTTTGTTGTCCGATAATTTCACTTTATATCTCCCTCTCCTTAAATTTCAGGTACGACAGCACATATACCGCCACCGGCAGCGCCGCATACCACACATAGCTTATCGCATAGCCCGCCATGCGCGAACACCACGACACGGGCATCGACCACGTCACGGCGTGCGAGCGTTCCATTTCCACCCACACGAAGGGATAGAGCGCCGACCGCTCCCCCGCCCACGGGAAGACAAGTACCGCAGCCAGTGCGACCACCGCCGTCACCACCGCCACGGCAGGGCGAAGGCCCGACCGCACAAGCATCGCCACAGCGTTGAACCACACGACAAGATATATATTGTAAGGTATATAGTTCAGCGGCTCCCCAACGGCCGTAACAAAATCCCACAACGAACCTGTTTCGTCCGATATCTCCGCCAGTACGGGCCGTGCCGACACCATCCACTTGACCACAAGCGCATCCACGACCCATATCAGAGCCAGCGCCGCCAGCGGGAACATGATCATCGTGCGCAGCCACTCCCACGCATATTTCGCCCCGCTGCACGCCGGCAGCAACAGCGTGGCATAACAGCGGCGGGCATCGCCATAGCCGCGGAATGCAGTCACAAGGGTATATACGGCCGTCACGGCAATCCACAACAGGACAATAGCGTATCGGATATTGCCCAGCTGTCTGGCCACGCCCGCCGCCGATACCGAACCCGAATTAGACAGATTGCCTGCATAGAGCAACGCCGTTACGGCCGCAACTGCCAGCAGACATAGCGCCTCGCGCAGCCAGTGCTCACGCCAGTGGCGCGCCGCCAGAGATATGATGCTTCTCAACATACGCCCTCCTTTCCCGCGGCTGTGTCCGCGATTTCTCCGGAATTGCCCTCCGAAGAGTTACCCGAAAAGTTTTCGGCAATGAACGAGCGTACGCACTCGCTCTCGTGTATGGCGTGGTAGAGCGACTCGACATCCACGTCGGTATACTCTCCGTCGCGGTTAATGCTTATCGACCTCAGGCCGTCGGCATACAGCACATCCGCATCGGACGCGCCGCCGAAACTTAGCTTCTCGGTTATGGCGTCGAATGTGGCGTTCAGGGCAATACCTCCGTCGCGCAGCACCACCACCGCCGAGAGCAGATTGTTCAGATCGGCCACCTGATGCGTCGATACGACAACCACGCGCCCCGTCGTGTCGAACGAGGCGAGGATGCGGCGGAATGCCTTCTTCGACTCTATGTCGAGACCGTTCGTCGGCTCGTCCATCAACAGCAGCGCGGGATTGCTCGCCAACGAGAAGGCGATGAATAGTTTCTTGCGGTTTCCCGTCGAGAGACGGTCAATCCGCACCCCGAAGCTGAAATCCAGAGCGTTGAGATAGGAGCCGAAATCCTCGTGCGAGAAGTGGGGACGAAAACGCCCGTACACCCGCTCGAACGCCGCAACCGAGAGCTGCGGGAACGATATTTCGTCGGGCATATATACCGCCGAGGCCAGAAAGTCGGCCTTGCGATCCGCAGGATGGCTGCCGAAGACATCGACACGGCCCGATACCGGGAACAGCGCCCCCGCCCATGTCTTCATGAGAGTGGTCTTGCCGCTGCCGTTGGCACCGAGCAGACCGTAGATGTGGCCTTCGGCGATCGTGCCGCCCAGACCGCGCAGAACCGTGCGCTTTCGGCCGTATCCCGCATACAAATCCTTCATTTCAATCATAAACTGTTACTCTATTGCCTTCCTGTCGGCCGCCACGGCCGCCGCGCGCAGTTCCCGCTGTCACGCTCCGTCGGATGAGGGCGGAAACCCGCCACACTGTACTACATCAATAGTACAGTACAAATGTATGCAAAAAATTATTAACTCCAAATATTTCGGCCGAAAAAACGACTGCAAACATACGCCGCCGACAACGACAAGGGCGGGTACGGATCTCTCACGATCCGCACCCGCCCGATTATTATCTCGTACATATATACTATTGGGCCTCCTGCGTCCGGTTCGGCGACGGCAGCCGCTCGGCCGTCAGCAGTGCATAGACATTACGCATGATATAGTTCACCACACGCTCCATACCCTCCATATTCAGACTCTCGGGCGTATCCGTCGCCTGATGCAGCGTCGCCATATCATCCGTAGTAAACAGCGCCGCGGGGATTCCCATTGCCGTAAAGGAGAGATGATCCGACGCTCCCGAGTTATTCATCACTACGCCCACCGAAAGCGAATCTACGTTCGGCACGGAGATCTGTTTCATCGCATCCATGTCATCGACAAAGAGGTGCATGCGGAAATTATCCTCCTTCAGGCGGCCCAGCATCTCGAGGTTGACCATATACCCCACATTCACCGCACTGTCGCGCAACATCGTAGCCATAAGACGCGACCCGACAAGGCCCATCTCCTCGGCACTGAACAGCGTAAGGACAAGGTCTCGCTTGAAATCGCGCGCATAGGGACGCAGGCGGCGCGCTATCTCCGTGACGGCCACGACACCCGAAGCATTGTCGTTGGCCCCGCGCAGCATAAGCGTATCCTTTGTATCGGAGTCGCCCACGACGAGCTTCCCGATATGGTCATAATGCGCCCCAAGCACGACTTTCGGGGCGTCGGGATATCCGCTGCGGATGACCATCGCCACATTGTATGTCGAATCACGCCACGGGCCCGCAAAAAATCTCTTCGCAAAGTCGAGATTTCCCGTATGCAACGCATTCATGGTGTTCTCCAGATGGAACGGCACGACAGCCTCCTCCCAAAGAGGCTCGCAGCCCGCCTTTCCCATCATCCCCGCCAACATACGCGCCGCACGCAAATCGCCGCCGCTGGCGGCACGGCGTCCGGCCATCGAGTCGGCACACAACGCCTCGATAGTCTCATACATGGCCTCACGGTCACACACCATGGGCGGCCGCACGGAACATCCTACAAATACTGCCCCACAGAAAAATACGGCAACGGCCGCAGAGATCACTCCCGATAGAAAACGAATCATATCTTTTATAATTTATATATGATTGACACCGCATCGGCACAAGAAAAGCCGGACATAACGATACGAATATAACGATAATAACCCGAAATTTCAACAGTCAGATGCAAATAGGCCACAAAACAACCCCGCATGCGGCGTGTCCGCGGACCACAACCCGAAAACCGCACTTTACACTTGCCCCGGCGCGCGACATTTCGTATCTTTGTATAAAATACCTTTAACCATGGATAGCTACACCGCCTCGGCATCGCGTTACGACACGATGCAATATGCCCGCTGCGGCCGCAGCGGACTTCTGCTGCCGCGCCTCTCGCTCGGCCTGTGGCACAATTTCGGCAGCGTCGACGACTACTCGGTATACAGCCGCACGGCATTCACGGCATTTGACCACGGAGTCACACACTTCGATCTGGCCAACAACTACGGCCCCGTCTACGGCTCGGCCGAGGAGAACTTCGGCCGCATCCTGCGTGATGGCCTCGGCCGCTACCGCGACGAGATCATCATCTCGACAAAGGCCGGTTATGACATGTGGCCCGGCCCCTACGGCAACTGGGGCAGCCGCAAATATCTGCTCGCCTCGCTCGACCAGAGCCTGCGGCGTATGGGCATCGAATATGTCGATATATTCTATTCACACCGTCCCGATCCCGAAACTCCGCTCGAGGAGACCATGGAGGCGCTCTCGGATGCCGTACGCCGCGGCAAGGCGCTATATGCCGGTATCTCGAACTACGATGACGAACGCACGCGCCGCGCCGCCGAGATTCTGCGCCGCAACGGCACACCATGCCTGATACATCAGGCCCGCTACTCGATGTTCGACCGCTGGACCGAGCCGCGGTTGCTGCCGGAGCTCGAACGTCAGGGTATCGGCATGATAGCCTTCTCGCCGCTGGCTCAGGGGCTGCTGACAAATAAATATCTGCACGGCATACCCGCACATTCGCGCGCCGCACGCCCTACGGGACGCCTCCGCCCCGAAGATATTACGCCCGACAAACTGCGCCGCATCACCGCCCTCAACGCCTTGGCCGCGGAGCGGGGACAGTCGCTCGCACAGATGGCCCTGCGCTGGGTGCTGCGCGACAAGCGCGTCACGAGCGTGCTCGTCGGCGCAAGCTCGGCCGAACAGCTTCTGGACAGCCTCGGCGCCCTCGACGGCCCGGACTTCTCGTCGGACGAGCTGCAGCGCATAGAGCAGATTCTCGCCTAAGCAGCCCAACTCGGGGCACAAGCACAACACGCAATAAGGTCAGCGCAAAAAACGGAATATTCACACTCGCCGCGCCGAGAAACTAATATACTATATACAAATACGATACGCAGCAAGTATGAATATACGCCTGCAATAATATGCAATGAAAATATATCCGGGCGGTATATCGTAAAAAATTTTATCATATCTTTGAAACAGGAAAAGAGGAGATACAATATGATTTCGCTTCGCAACAATATTTCATGGTGGTGGCGCTTGCAACTTGAAAAAGTCGTAAGTCAACGCGCCGTGTGCCTCTAAGAGCGGAATCGAACCGATATGAGCGGGCTGTCGTACTTACGACGGCCCGCTTCAGTTTTATACCCCGCAAACAAACAGCAAAAACATTCACGATATGGACACCAACAACTATCACGTCGACTCGAAAGGCTACTACGGCTGCTTCGGCGGCGCATACGTTCCCGAGATCCTGCGCCGCGCCGTCGAGACGCTTCAGGAGAACTATCTACCGATCATGCAGAGCGAGTCGTTCCGCCGCGAATATGACCGCCTGCTGCGCGACTATGTCGGGCGTCCCTCGCCTCTATATCTGGCCAAGCGCCTGTCGGAGCGATACGGATGCCGCATATACCTCAAGCGCGAAGACCTGAACCACACGGGCGCACACAAGATAAACAACACAATAGGCCAGATCCTCATCGCCCGCCGCATGGGCAAGCGGCGCATCATCGCCGAGACGGGCGCCGGACAGCACGGCGTAGCCACAGCCACCGTGTGCGCGCTGATGGATATGGAGTGCGTGGTATATATGGGACGCACCGACGTCGAGCGGCAGCGGGTCAATGTCGAGCGCATGCGTATGCTCGGAGCCGATGTCCGCGCCGTCACCTCGGGCAACATGACCCTCAAGGATGCCACCAACGAGGCCATACGCGACTGGTGCACACACCCCGAGGATACATACTACATCATCGGCTCGACGGTAGGCCCGCACCCATATCCCGACATGGTAGCACGCCTGCAAAGCGTCATCAGCCGCGAGATCCGCGCCCAGCTGCTCGACCACGAGGGACGCACCTCGCCCGACTACCTCATCGCATGCGTTGGCGGCGGCAGCAATGCCGCAGGCACCATATACCACTATCTGGACGACCCCGACGTACACATCGTTCTGGCCGAGGCGGCAGGCGAGGGTGTCGACACACCGCGCTCAGCCGCGACGATACACCTCGGCCGCAAGGGCATCATCCACGGCGCTCACACGCTGCTCATGCAGGACGAGGACGGACAGATACTCGAACCCTACTCGATCTCGGCAGGTCTCGACTACCCGGGCATCGGCCCCCTGCACGCACATCTGGCCGCCACGCACCGGGCCGACGTTATGGCCATAACGGATGATGAGGCGCTGCGTGCGGCATTCGAACTCACACGTCTCGAGGGTATAATTCCGGCACTCGAATCGGCACATGCGCTCGGCGCGCTGGGCAAGATACCCTTCCGCCCGACGGATGTGGCTGTGCTCACCGTCTCGGGCCGCGGAGACAAAGATATGGACACCTATCTGAAATACATGCAACGATGAAAAAATACAGTTATACGGCATTTTCGCGCCAGCTGCTCGGCGATCTGCACACTCCGGTTACCACTTACCTAAAGGTACGCGACATCTTCCCGCAGAGTGCCCTGATGGAGAGCAGCGACTACAACAGCAGCGACAACAACCGCTCCTTCATAGCCTTCCGCCCCATAGCATCCGTGGCCATAGACCACGGTACGGCGCGGTTCGAGTTTCCGGACGACACATCCGAGGAGCATCCTATAAACGACGACTACACGGTCGCAACGGCACTCGAGGAGTTCATCTCACGCTTCGAGGTGCACGGCGAGGGGGCGCAATACTGCGGCCTGTACGGTTACACGTCCTTCAACATCGTCCGCCACACCGAGCATATCGCCGTCAAGGACAGCAGCGCCGAGAAGAACGACGCTCCCGACCTTCTCTATATATTATATAAATATGTGGTCGTATTCCACGACCGCAACCACGAGATGATCCTCACCGAGATACGCACCGGCGACGAGCCCTCGATGCTGGACGAGATCGAGCGCCGCATCTCGAACCGCAACTTCCCCGTCTATGACTTCCGCGCCGAGGGGGAGTGCCGCAGCACCCTCACCGACGAGGAGCACCTTGCCAACATCGACCGCGGCATTGCCCACTGCCTGCGCGGCGACGTCTTCCAGATCGTACTTTCGCGCCGCTTCATACAGCCTTATTCGGGCGACGACTTCAAGCTCTACCGTGCGCTGCGCGCCATCAACCCTTCGCCCTATCTCTTCTACTTCGATTTCGGCGGTTTCCGCATCTTCGGCTCCTCGCCCGAGACCCACTGCCGCATCGAGGGGCGTCACGCATGGATCGACCCCATAGCCGGCACGACGCGCCGCACGGGAGACCCGACGGCCGACGCAGAGGCGGCGGAACGACTTGCGGCCGACCCCAAGGAGAATGCCGAGCATGTCATGTTAGTAGATCTGGCGCGCAACGATCTGGCGCGCAACTGCCGCGACGTGAAACCCGAATTTTTCAAACAAATACAGTATTACAGCCACGTCATCCACCTCGTAAGCCGTGTCGGCGGCACGCTCCGCGAGGGGCGCAGCTCCATACGGGCCTTCTTTGACACCTTCCCCGCAGGGACACTCTCCGGAGCGCCGAAGGTACGGGCCATGCAGCTCATATCGGAGTACGAACCACACAACCGCGGCGCCTACGGCGGCTGCATAGGCTTCATCGGCCTTGACGGCGACCTGAACCAAGCCATCACCATACGCACCTTCGTCAGCCGCAACAACGAACTGTGGTTTCAGGCCGGCGGCGGCATCGTCGCCCGCAGCGACCGCATGGCCGAACTGCAGGAGGTGAACAACAAGCTCGCGGCACTACGCCGCGCCATCGATATGGCCGAAAAGATTTGACATACGAATAATACCGCAAGAAGATGAAAATAGCCATTATAGACAATTACGACTCCTTCACCTACAACCTCTGCCATGCCGTGGAGGCCGCGGGAGCAAGTATCGACGTCATGCGCAACGACCACATCGACATGCGGCGCGTAGCCGCCAGCGACAAGATAATCCTCTCGCCCGGGCCGGGCATACCTTCCGAGGCGGGCGACATGCCCGAGGTATTGGAGCGCTTCGCCTTTACGAAACCCATACTCGGCGTATGTCTGGGACATCAGGCCATCGGCGAGCACTTCGGCGCCCGCCTCGAGAACCTCGCACATGTATTTCACGGCGTGCAGACACCCATATCGCTCGGCGACGACTACCTTTTCGAGTCGCTGCCCCGCACCATCGAGGCAGGACGTTATCACTCGTGGGTCGTCAGCCGTGAGGGCCTGCCCAACGAGCTGCAGATAACGGCCCTCAGCGACGAGGGGCAGATCATGGCCCTGCGCCACCGCACGGCCGACATCCGGGGCCTGCAGTTCCACCCCGAATCGATACTCACGCCGCAGGGCGACATAATCATACGCAACTGGATCAACCATTAAAGAGGGAAAAAGAGATGAAACAGATATTGCAACGACTCTTCGGCGACGAACGTCTGACATCCGACCAGACCCGCGCCATCATGTACGAGATCACGCGCCAGAGCTATCCCGACGCACAGATCGCCGCCATGCTCACCGTATTTGCCATGCGCGGCATCACGGTAGACGAACTTCTGGGCTTCCGCGAGGCGTTGATGGATGCGGCGCGGCGCATCGACCTCTCGGAGTACGCACCCGTCGACATCGTCGGTACGGGCGGTGACGGCAAAAACACATTCAACATCTCGACCTGTGCATGCTTTGTCGTAGCGGGTGCGGGCTACCGCGTAGCCAAGCACGGCAACTACGGCGCCACATCGGTGAGCGGCGCCAGCAACGTACTCGAACAGCACGGCGTACGCTTCACCGCGGACGAAGGGCGTCTGCGCCGCTCGATCGAGCAGTGCAACATAGCCTACCTGCACGCGCCGCTGTTCAATCCGGCCATGAAGTTCGTGGCCGACGTTCGCCGTGCCATGCAGGTACGCACGATATTCAACCTGCTGGGGCCGCTGGTAAACCCCGCATCGCCCGCATACCAGCTGCTCGGCGTGCCCGACCTGAACCAGATGCGCCTCTACACCAACGTACTCAAACGTTTGGGCATGCGCTTCGCCATTGTCACAAGTCTCGACGGCTACGACGAGATCTCGCTCACGGGAGGCTTCAAGATCGTAACCTCCTCATACGAAGAGGTTCTGCGGCCGCAGCAGGTGGGCCTGCAGACCGTCCGTCAGGAGGAGCTGCACGGGGGCGACACCCCGCAGAAGGCCGCCGCCATCTTCGACAGCGTTCTGGAGAACCGCTCCACACGTTCTCAGAAGGAGTGCGTCGTGATAAATGCCGCCTTCGCCATACAGGCCATCGAGCCGCTACGCTCGATCGAGGAGTGCATAGCCACGGCACGCGCTTCGATCGAGAGCGGCGCCGCAGCCGCATGTTTCCGCCGATTCGTCTCACTCAACAGTTAAAACCATGGAAGACATCTTACAGACAATCGTTGCCCACAAACGTCGCGAGGTGGCTCTGCACATAGCGCACACGCCTCTTGAGGCGATGCGGGCGCGCGCCGAGGCCGTCGACCGCCCCACCGTGTCGATGAGCCGTGCCCTCAAGGCCTCATCTACGGGCATCATAGCAGAATTCAAACGCCGCTCACCATCCAAGGGATGGATCTCACGCTATGCACATCCATCGGATGTGGCCGCGGCATACGAGCACAGCGGCGCAGCCGCCATGTCGATACTCACCGACGGCGAGTTCTTCGGCGGCGGAGTCTCGGACCTCACGGCGGCACGCGCCGTCACAACACTGCCGCTGCTGCGCAAGGAGTTCATCGTACACGAATACCAGATATACGAGGCGCGTGCCGCCGGAGCCGATGCCGTACTTCTCATAGCCTCGGTGCTCACACCCGAGGAGTGCCGACACCTGACCGATACGGCGCATGCGCTCGGCCTCGAGACGCTGCTCGAGATACACTCCGTCGACGAGATCGGACATATCCTTCCCGATACCGACATGATCGGGGTCAACAACCGCCACCTCGGCACGTTCCATACCGACACCGAAGTGTCGTTCGCCATGGCCGGCGAACTGCCGCACGACCGCGTCCTTGTATCCGAGAGCGGCATATCGTCCGCAGAAACGATACGCCGCCTGCGCGAGGCGGGCTTCGCGGGATTTCTCATCGGGGAGACATTCATGAAGTGTGAAGATCCGTCTCAGGCGTTGCGGCAACTCATAGCTCAAGTACAATGATAATCAAGGTATGCGGCATGCGCGATCCGCAGAATATACGCGCGATAGAGCGGCTCGGAATCGACATGATGGGATTCATATTCCATCCCGCCTCTCCGCGCTATGTCGGCCGCCGGCCCGACTATCTTCCCGATGCGGCCACACGTACCGGTGTCTTTGTCGATGCCAATGCGGATACCATTCTGCGCCGCGTTGAGGAGTTCGGGCTGCAAGCCGTACAGCTCCACGGAGGCGAGACACCCGACGTATGCCGCGCGCTGCGCCGCATCCTGCCGCCGCATACGATTATTATCAAGGCTGCGCCTATCACCTCGGAAGAGGATCTAAATCGCACGTCGGACTATGCCGGCACGTGTGACTACATTCTCTTCGAGACACGTTGCTCAACCTACGGCGGCTCGGGACGCCGATTCGACTGGTCGCTTCTCGACCGCTACCGCGGCCCCCTACCATTTATCCTCAGCGGGGGCATCGGGCCCGACGCAGTCGACGCCATAGCAGCCATGCATCACCCCATGATGGCAGGCATAGACCTCAACAGCCGCTTCGAGACGGCACCCGCTCTCAAGGACGCAGCGAAAATAAGACAATTTATCAACGAATTAAACCAAAGATTATGAACCGCATACAAAAACTCTTCGCCGAGGCCGACCGTCCCGTCCTCTCGGTATACTTCTGCGCGGGACACCCCACTTTCGATTCTACATTGCCCGTACTCGAGGCGCTCGATGCCGCAGGCGTACGCATGGTCGAGATAGGCATCCCCTTCAGCGACCCCATGGCCGACGGTCCCGTCATTCAGGACGCCGCCACGAAGTCCCTGCGCAACGGCATGACGCTGCGGCGCCTCTTCTCGCAGCTGCGCGACGTACGCTCTCATACCGATATGCCCCTCATACTGATGGGCTATCTCAACCCCATCATGCAATACGGATTCGAGGCATTCTGCCGCAGCTGTCAGGAGTGCGGCATCGACGGGGCGATCATACCCGACCTGCCATACGACGAATATGTCGCTACATACAAGCCTACGGCCGATGCCTACGGACTCGATATGATCATGCTCATAACGCCCGAGACGGACGACGAGCGCATACGCCTTATCGACAGCAGCACCAACGGGTTCATCTACATGGTTTCGTCGCCGGGAACTACGGGGGCCAAGGACAACTTCGACAGCCAGCGCGAATATTTCGAGCGCGTAGCCGCCATGCCGCTGCGCAATCCCCGCATGATCGGGTTCGGCATATCGAACCGCGCCACATACGAGGCGGCCGCCTCACACGCCGCGGGCGTCATCGTAGGCAGCCGGTTCATACAGCTGCTCGACAGCTGTCCCACCCCCGCCGAGGCGGCTCGCAAACTTGTCGAGATGCTCGGGGCCTAACACTACGGCAACAGCAATACGGCCGATAATCTGATCCCTCCCCCCCCCGACACGAGACAAGGCCTCCCGACAAAACAGATACGCACCGCAGACTCTCGGAAGAGTTTGCGGTGCGTATTCTTTTTTCCACCGTCGGCCGATCGGCTCGTATGGAATCCTTTATCTATCGGCGTCCCTTCTGCTGCTGGCGCATCTGCTCCTGCTGCTGACGCATGAGCTCCTCGTAGCGGAGCTGAAACTTCGATTTCTTCTTGTTCTTCTGCTTCTCGGCATTGCGGCGGATCATCGCGTGGATCTTCTCGTCATCGACGAAGTGGCGGATGCCGGCCATGATACCTATGGTTATCAACTGCGAGAGCAGATAGTAGTAGCAGAGACCCGAAGCATAGCTGTTGAAGAAGAACAGCATCATAATGGGCATAAGGTAAACCATCATGAAACGCATGCCCGCCATCTGCGGCTGACTCGAGGCCGTCTGCTGATAGCTGAAGTATGAGAACAGCACCAACGCTATGCTCATCAACAGGGCGAAGAGACTCACATGGTCGCCGTACCACGGAATCGAGAAGGGCAGCGTCACGATACTGTCGTATGCCGACAGGTCATCGGCCCAGAGGAACGACTCGCCGCGCAACTCGATACTTGCGGGGAAGAAACGGAACATCGCCCACAGGATAGGCAGCTGTATAAGCAGCGGGATACATCCTCCGAGAGGATTAATGCCCGCCTTCTTGTAGAGTTCCATCATCGCCTGCTGCTTCTTCATGGCATCCTCCTGACGCGGATACTTCTCGTTCAGGGCATCGACCTCGGGTTTGATGACACGCATCTTGGCCGTCGAGAGGTAGCTGCGGTAGGTAAGCGGGAAGATCAGCAGCTTGACAAGAACGGTAAGGATCAGAATGATAAGTCCGAAACTGCCTATATACTTGCTCAGGAAATCGAACACGGGGATCACGATCCAGCGGTTGATCCACCCCACGAGCCAGCCGCCCAGCGGGATCAGACGCTCCAGAGCGATCTTGTCTCCGTTGTCGTCAACGACGTTCGACAACACGGCATATTTGTTCGGGCCGCAATATATCGACATGTCGTACTGCGTCGTCTGCGCATCGTACGGAAGTCCCATGCGTGCCGAGAAGTTTTTTATATAACCAGAATCCTCCGCTTCGGTCACATACATCACATCGGCATAGCTGAAGTTCGCGGGGGCGATGAGCGCCTCCGAAAAGTAATGCTGCTTGAAGGCGACCCAGTTGACGGCATTCTGCACCGTCTCCTGCTTCTCACCGTCGCCAGTCGAGAGGCTCTCGATAGACTCCTCGCCCGGGAAGCGGTACGACACCGTCGTGTACATATTCTCGCTCTGGTAACCGCGCTCGTTCTGATACGTGCGGGCCGTCCACAGCAGATTCACCGTCGACTGGTTGGCCATCAGCTGCGCCATATTCACCAGCTTGATGTCGAAATCGAGCAGGTAGTCGCGCGACGGCACCTTCTCGTCATAGAGGACGTACTCGTAGAGCAGATACGACTCGGGAGCCACATCCAGACGCATCGTCAGCTTCTGGAAGCCATCGCCGCGCGTCACGCCCTCGTTCGTGAAGACATACTCCGAAGTGTTCACCGGCACGTTGTTCAGTCCGTTGCGTATGTAGAACTCCAACCCCATGTGCGAAGGGGCGGGCTCATACAGCACAACCTTCTCGTTACGCTCCTCACGCGGGGCGTACTTCGTATATTCGGCCAGCGTCACCTTGTGCATCGAGGCCCCCGCCGTCGAGAACTCCACCGTGAGGTAGTCGTTCGACATGGTCACCGTCTCGGCCGCGCGGTCGCGCGCTGCGGCCAACGATGCGCCGAAAATCTCCACATCGCGGTCCACGGCCGCAGTCGTGTCGGCCTGCTCGATGCTCGGCGTCTTCTCGACCTCGGGTCCGGCCGCCTCGGCGGCTGCCGCCTCCTCGGTCGCAACCTCTGCCAGATACTCCTGATATTTTGCCTGTTGTCTGGAGCTGTATATCACATATCCCACAAATATCAGGGACATGAGCAACACTCCTACGATAGTTTTCTTATCCATCTGTCGTTTTATTCGATATTTTAGTCTGGCGGCCGTGCCGCCGAAGGTTACATACAGTCACCACGGAGATACTCCCACGGCACGACATCACCGTCCGATGCCCCAAACCGCAGCTGCCTTCCCCGCATCGGCCTCCTGCTATTGATTCTGAGCCACCTTCTCCTCGAGTCCGTGCGCCGCGCCATACTCCATTGCCGCGCGTACGAACGATACGAACAGTGGCGCCGGCGTAGCTACCGTACTCTTATACTCGGGGTGGTACTGCGTACCCACGAACCACGGATGATCCTTCAGTTCGATAACCTCTACAAGGCCCGTCTCGGGATTCGTACCGGCGGCGATCATGCCCGCAGCCTCAAACTGCGGCAGATAAGCTCCGTTGAACTCGTAACGATGGCGGTGACGCTCCACGATCAGGTCCTTGCCGTATGCCTCGTAGACACGCGTGCCGTGCTTGAGCGCACACGGATACCCGCCCAGACGCATCGTGCCGCCCTTGGCCGTGATGCCCTTCTGCTCCTCCATAAGGTCGATGACGGGGTTCTTCGTACCCTGTTCCATCTCGCTCGAATGCGCATCTGGCAGGCCCAGAACATTGCGTGCGAACTCTATGACGGCGCTCTGCATACCCAGACATATTCCGAAGAACGGGATCTTGTTCTCGCGTGCATAACGCACAGCCTCGATCTTGCCCTCGATGCCGCGGTTGCCGAAGCCCGGAGCCACCACGATACCGGCCATGCGGCCCAGCATGTCGGCTACGTTCTCACGGGTGATCTTCTCCGAATTGACATACGTGAGCTTCACCTTGCAGTTGTTCGCCGCACCCGCGTGTATGAACGACTCGCAGATCGACTTGTAGGCGTCGGGCAACTCGGTGTACTTGCCCACCAGAGCGATCTCGACCTTGTATTTCGGATGCTTGATCTTGTCCACGAACTCACGCCATGAGGTCATGTCGGGCTCCTCGTGGCTCTCTACGCCGAGCTTCGAGAGCAGCACCTCGTCCAGATGCTGGGCGTGCATGCGCAGCGGCACCTCGTATATCGTCGGCACGTCGATCGACTCCACAACGGCGTCGGGCGTAACGTTACAGAACAGAGCCACCTTGCGGCGCACCTCGTCCGAAAGGGGATGCTCCGTACGCAGAACCAGTACGTCGGGCTGCAAACCCGCCGACTGCAACTCCTTGACCGAGTGCTGCGTAGGTTTGGTCTTCAACTCGCCCGAAGCGGCCATATAGGGTATAAGCGTAAGATGTATGAGTACCGAATTGCGGTATCCGAGCTGGTTGCGAAGCTGACGGACCGACTCGATGAAGGGCAGAGACTCGATATCGCCCACCGTACCGCCGATCTCGGTGATGATGACGTCATACTTCTTCGTTGTGCCGAGCAGCTGGATGCGGCGCTTGATCTCGTCCGTGATGTGGGGAATCACCTGCACCGTCTTGCCCAGAAACTCGCCGCGACGCTCCTTCTCGATGACACACTGATAGATCTTGCCCGTAGTGACATTGTTGTCATGGGTGGTGGTTATCGACGTGAAGCGCTCGTAGTGTCCCAGATCGAGGTCGGTCTCGGTTCCATCCTCGGTAACGTAGCACTCGCCGTGCTCATAGGGGTTGAGCGTTCCGGGGTCGACGTTGATGTAGGGGTCGAGTTTCTGGATAGTGACCGAATAACCGCGGGCCTGAAGCAACCGCGCCACCGACGCCGAGATGATACCCTTTCCCAGCGACGATGCGACACCTCCCGTGACGAAGATGTACTTTGGCTTGTCTAATTTCATCAGAGTTACTAATTTATACTTACAACATTCAAATATTCAAAATCCATATTCACCGCACGGTCGGGCCCGTCACAACGAACCCGACCATACGCCCGGCATATTGCCGCATCTAATCCTTGTTCTCCTTTGCCGGCTTCTCCTCCTTCGGGTCGGCGGCATCCGTCTTGGCCTCCTCGGCGGCACGGCTGTCGATCATGCGCACCTTCTCGATCATATCCTGCAGCTGCTGCTTCGAGGCGGCGATCTTCTCGCGTATGTCTGCCACGACAGCCTCGGCGTTCTTCGACTTGGAGAAGAACCCGACGTTGTTCTCCAACAGGGCGATGTCCTGCTCCAGCTGACGCACCTTATTATAGAGACGCTCGCGCTCGCTGCGCAGACGCTTGTCACCCGAAGACTTCATCGACTGCAGCCGATCGCGGAACCGCGACATCGAACGGTCGCGCTCCGAGCCGCGCAGGGCGTCGAACATGGCATCCACAACCTCCTTGTAGCTCTTCTGCACGGCATCCTTCTGCTTGATGGGCACGAATCCTATCTCGCTCCAGCGGCGCTGGAAATCCTTGATCACATCGTAGCCGCCGGCCTTAACGTCGGCCGTACGCATCTCCTCGATAAGGGCCAATTTACGGCGGAGGTTCTCCTCATGCTCGCCCTCGACCTGCGAGAAGTGCTGCGACTTGCGCTCGAAGAAGTGGTCGCACGCCGCACGGAAACGCTTCCATATCTGATCCGAATAGCGGCGAGGCACGGGGCCGATCTTGCTCCACTTGCCCTGAAGGGCGATGAGTTCCTCGGTAGCCTGCTTCCACTCGCTGCTCTCCTGCAACGCCTCGGCCGCCTCGCAAAGTTCGGTCTTGAGCTGCAGGTTGTGCTCCATGTCGTTCTTAACGCCGGCATAGAACTCTCGCTTGGCCTCGAAGAACTTGTCGCACGCGGCGCGGAAACGCTCGTAGATGCGCGTATTGTCCTTCTTGGGGGCGAAGCCTATCGTACGCCATATCTTCTGTATCTCAAGCAGACGCTCGCTCGCCTTGTTCCACTCCTTGCGCGTAGAATATGGCTGCTCGACCAGAGCCTCCGTCTTCTCGCACAGGCCGGTCTTCAGCTCGAGGTTCTTCATCTGCTCCTGCTTGATGCGCTCGAAATACTCCTGATGCTGTTTGTTTATGCGCGTCGAGGCGGCCTTGAACCGCTCCCACAGCGCATCCTTGTATTCATTGGCCACGGGACCCGTCTCGCGCCACTCGTCATGCAGCTTCTGCAGCTTGTGGAACGCCTCCACCGTCGACGGCTCGGTTATGAGCGCCTCGGCCTGCTCGCACAGCTGGAGTTTCTGCTCGTAGTTCTTCTTCAGGTCCAGATCGCGCAGCTCCTTGTTTATCTTGATGAAGTTGTAGAAGTTCTCCACATGCAGGTTGTAGGTCTCCCACAGATCCTTGACATTCTGCTGCGGCACCACGCCGATCTCCTTCCAGCGCTGCTGCAGCTCGCGGAACTTGGCAAAGGTGTGGTTAAGCGTCTCGTCCGAATTGACCAGCTCCTTCAACTCATCGATGATGGCAAGCTTGGCCTTGAGGTTCTCCTCCTTGATCGAGTCGAGATTGGCCATATACTCGTCACGGCGGCGGCGATACTCCTTGAAGAGATCCTTCAGCCGCACCTCCAGCGCATCCACCGCGGGCACGAACTCCTCGCCCTCGGCCGCCGTTGCCTCGAAGGCCTTGCGCGCAGCCTCCACCTCGGCACGGTGGAGCTTGTAGAAGGCCACCTTTATGGCCTCCATACTCTTGCGCAGCGTCTGCACGGGTTCGGTCTCCAACATGCGGGCAAACATATCGACCAGCTCCTCCTTGCTCTTGCCGCTGAGATCGTCCTCCGATACGGCATCCGACGACTCCTCGTCAGCCTCCTCCGTATCCGATTCCGCAGCCTCGGCTGATTCGGGCTCGGCATCACCATCCTCCTTTGCGTCGGTTTCAGCCACACCCGACGCGGGCTCTTCGGCGACGGCATCTCCGGCTGCGGCATCACTCGCCGCGGCAGGCTCCTGCGCAGCACACGTCTGCGACGGTGCCGACGCACCATCTTCGGCCGGCGTCTGCATCGACGCGGCTGTTGCCGGCGTCACATTCTCCTCGACTTCTGTCTGCTTCGCGCCGATCTCTTCGGCTGCAGTGTTCCGCGTCTCTTCAGCCTCGCTGAGCGATTCCATGCGAATCTCACGGTTGGAATTTTCAATAGCCATCGCTTCTCAATTTAATGATTACTACGCGTCGTAGTACATAATCGTGCAAATATACACAATTTATCCGATCGGCAGCCGCTTTTTCGGGCGGAAATTCATATATTTGTAGAAAATTCGATTCGCTATGGGATACCGCATACTGCTCATCGACGACGAAACCGATATCCTCGAGTTCGTGAAATACAACCTCGAACGTGACGGCTACGAAGTCTACACGGCACAGAACGGTGCCGAGGGTCTCGAAACGGCCCTCAAGATCAAACCCCACCTGATTCTGCTCGATATGCTCATGCCCGTACTCGACGGCATCGACACCTGCCGCGCCATACGCAGCGCCCCCTCGCTCAAGAATGTCATGGTCGTGTTTCTCTCGGCCGTGGGCAGCGAGGAGACCCAGCTGCAGAGCTACGGCGTCGGGGCCGACGACTTCATCAACAAACCCATCAAGATGAACATCCTGCGCAGCCGCGTGGGGGCCATACTCAAACGCATCACCCCCACGGAGAGCGAGACGCCGATCGTCATCGACAAGGAGCACTATCAGGTGCGAAAGGGCGACCAGACGCTCGTGCTGCCGCGCAAGGAGTTCGCGCTTCTGGAGCTGCTGCACTCACAGCCCGGCAAGCTCTTCACGCGCGAGGAGATCTATTCCCGCATCTGGGGCGACAAGGTCGTTGTGGGCGACCGCACGATCGACGTACACATACGCAAGCTGCGCCAGAAGATCGGCGAACAGCATATCGTCACGGTCAAGGGCGTGGGATACAAGTTCGAACCGGCCGAATAACACATGACGGCGCGGCTGTCCGAGGAGGGCGGCCGCGCCGATTGTCAATCAACACAAGAAACAACATCATGCACAACACCCTCCGCTACAAACGCATCGTGGTCAAGATCGGCAGCAACGTGCTCACGCGCGACAACGGCACGCCCGACACCACCCGCATATCGGCCCTTGTCGACCAGATCGCCGCACTGCACGCCGCGGGCGCCGAGATAATAATGGTCTCGTCGGGGGCCGTCGCCTCGGGGCGCGGCCTGCTGCGTAATCTGGGCCGCAAGCTGGACGAGGTATCGGCGCGGCAGATATACTCGGCCGTGGGACAGGTGCGGCTCATAGACCGCTATTACGACCTGTTCGGCGAGTACGGCATCGTCTGCGGGCAGATCCTCACCACAAAGGAGAGCCTCTCCACGCGCCGCGACTACCTCAACCAGCGCAACTGCATGGAGACGATGCTCTCGTGCCGCGTCATACCTATCGTCAACGAGAACGACACCATCTCGGTCACCGAGCTGATGTTCACCGACAACGACGAGCTGTCGGGGCTCGTTGCGGCCATGATGGATGCCGACCTGCTCATCATCCTGAGCAATATCGACGGCATCTACGACGGCTCTCCCGCCGACCCCGCCTCACGCATCATACGCCGTGTGGAGCCACACACCGACCTCACGCGATATATCGACACGAAACGTTCGTCGGCGGGGCGCGGCGGCATGATAACCAAAAACCGCGTAGCGGCGCGCACGGCAGCCGAGGGTATCGAGACAGTCATCGCAAACGGCCGCCGCGACAGCATCCTTACGGCCATAGTCACCTCCGCAGACGAAACGCCGTGTACGCGGTTCGTACCCTCGGCTACCCCATCCTCGACCATAAAGCGCTGGATCGCAAGCAGCGAGGGCTTCGCCAAGGGTGCCATCGTCATAAACGAGGGCGCTGCCGAGGCCGTAGCCCGCAACAAGGGCGTCAGCATACTTCCCGTAGGGGTTGTCGCCATTGAGGGAGCCTTCGAGAAGGACGATATAGTGCGCATAGTCACCGCCGACGGCAGACGCATAGGTCTCGGCCGCGCGGCATGCGACAGCGCCGCCGCCGAGCGCAACAAGGGACGCCGCGGACTCAAACCCGTAATACATTACGATTATCTCTACATAGAATGAACACTGCATCCGAAACGTCATACGAGGCCATATTCCGCGCCGCACGCCGTGCCGCCGCCTCGTTGGCCGCGACCGACACCGACACTTTAGACCGCGCGCTGCGCCGTTGCGCCGACGCCCTCAGAAGAGACTCCGAACGCCTTATGGCAGCCAATGCCGTGGACCTTGCCGCCATGTCTCCCGAGGAGCCTATGTACGACCGCCTGCGGCTCACGCCGCGCCGCATAGAGGATATCGCCGCCGGCATGGAACACGTCGCCGCACTTGACTCTCCGCAGGGTGAGACGATGAGCAGCTGGAGCCGTCCGAACGGTATGACTATAAGCAAGGTACGAGTACCTTTCGGGGTCGTGGGCGTAATATGCGAGGCACGCCCCAACGTCACGCTCGACGTCTTTGCCCTCTGCCTCAAGACGGCCAATGCCTCCATAGTCAAGGGCGGCGCCGACGCCGCCCGTACGAACGAGGCGGCCGCCGCAATAATACGCGACACGCTCCGCGCCGAGGGGCTCGACGAGGCATCCTTTACGCTGTTGCCTTCGACCCGCGAGGCGGCCGACGCACTGCTGCACGCCGAAGGCATGGTAGATGTAGTCATCCCGCGCGGCGGCCGCGGACTCATACGCTTCGTCCGCGAGAACGCCCGCGTACCGGTCATCGAGACGGGCGCCGGCGTCGTACACATATACTTCGACCGTGCCGGCGACGCGGCGAAGGGACGCGACATTATCCTCAACGCCAAGACTCGCCGCGTGAGCGTATGCAACGCTCTGGACTGTCTCATCGTACATCGTGACCGTCTGGCCGATTTGGCCGATCTGTGCGCACCGCTTGCGGCCGAGAATGTCGAGATTATGGCCGACGGGGAGGCCTATGCAGCACTTGAAGGATCATACCCCGCGCACCTGCTAAAACATGCCACCGATGAGGCCTACGGTACCGAGTTTCTCGACTACCGCATGGCCCTGCGCACGGTCGGGTCGATCGATGAGGCCATGCAGCATATCGAACGATATACGTCACGCCACAGCGAGGCCATCATCACGGCCGATGCCGCTGCAGCCCAGCGGTTCACGGCCTGTGTGGACAGCGCGGCGGTCTATGTCAACGCCTCGACGCGCTTCACGGACGGCGGTGAGTTCGGCATGGGCGCGGAGATCGGCATTTCCACGCAGAAGATGCATGCGCGCGGCCCAATGGGCCTTGAAGAGCTGACGAGCTATAAATACATCGTGTACGGAAACGGACAAGTGCGGTAAACGACGATGGGACGGCCTAGGCCGTCCCATTTCTGATGTTACGGGTGTGAAGAAAGAAATGCGTGGGCATAGCGCGCGGCAGGGGTGTTTTTCAGATAGACGACGTTCAGCTCGTGGCTGCCGGTGAGCGGCGGGCAGCAGAAATGGCCGAACTGCGCATCCTGCCCGACGACGGCTTCGTAGAGAAAGCTGACGCCAAGGCCGTTGGCAACCAGTTCGCGGATGATCTTGAAGCTGCTGATGCAGATGGTGGCGCGGAACATTTCAGTGGTATAGCCAAGCTGTGACAGTTCGCGTTCCAGAATTTTTCGGGTGCCGGAGCCGGACTCGCGCAGAATGAGACGTTCGTCAAACAGCTCCGAAAGGGAAACCTCGCGCCCCGCGAACGGATGGTCTGCGGCACAGACGCCGATGTACGGCTCGGGACGAAACAGGAAGGAATCGTATTGGCGCTTGTCAAAAATGCCTTCCAGCACGGCAAAATCCAGCTCGCCTGCGTCCAGCATAGAGAGCAAATGCGCGGTGTTGTCCACCAGAAGATCCAGTTCATGCGCCGGATCGCGCAGAAAGCGGCAGATCTCCGGGAGGAGGATG
>ERZ780207.483-NODE-483-length-43115-cov-6.977311_pt1 | contig 43115 bp, 45 predicted proteins | sample MGYA00510977_ERZ780207 | MGnify/ENA primary metagenome ERZ780207 (study PRJEB29588, sample SAMEA2151383) | human gut metagenome | biome: human gut; feature: human-associated habitat; material: faeces | place: Denmark | collected 2008/2010 ...
GCTTTCGTAAATCTCCTGCACGGTAGAGCGGGAAATGTCCATTTGCGCGGCACACTGCTCGTGGGTTTGCTGCTCCAAGTCAACCAGCCGAATGACCTCGTATTCGTCCAGCGTCAGCAGGATCGGCTCGGTATTCTCGCACCCGTTGGGACAGAATGTATCGACCTGTGGTACGCCACAAATTCGACGGCACCGTGGCGGTCTTGGCATGGGAGCTTTCTTCCCTTTGTATTCGGTATATTCCGATTGTAGCACTTTGAGCAGAAAAAAGCAATTTTTTTCAAAAGCTACTACATTTTCCGTCCTTATATGTGTGCCAGCTGATATTCGGAGTCGAATGCTACATGTGGGCCTTGTTCGTAATGCCCATCGATCATGACCGTAGCTGCAGTCACTGCATCCACATGCAAGCGTTCCCGGTAATGCTTGCATTTTCGTAAAAAGCCGTTATAATTGAATCAGTTAAATCAAAGGAGGTATCAAATCATGAAATCACATAAATACTGGTCCTTAGGCGCACTTTTCTGTATGTTGGGATGCATTTATTCTGGAATCAAAAAATCTATGACTGCGCATAAATACTTTGCCTATTCTTCATTGCTTTGTATGGGCATGTCCATTTATTCCGGTCACAAACTGGTTTCTCCAAAGAAGAAAAAAATCACTAAATCAAATAATAGTGAGAATAGTTAAACAAAAAATTTCCTTTCTTTATCTTTATTCTCCTTGCCCTGCGGGACTAGTATGATTTTGAATACGGAACCGATAAAGAGGTTGACGGTGCTGTCATCAACGACAAGTGCAAGGCTCTGGCGCAAAAGGTCAAAGAGATTATCGACACCAAATCTTCGTTTGCTGACTGGCTGAACAATCAGAACGTCCGCAATCAGTTGAAGCTGGAGATCAAGATCTGCCTTGTAAAAACGGCTATTCTCCACAGTACAGCCCCGAAGTTTTCAAAAAGGTCATAGAGCAGGTCGAGAACTTTGAGGAGAACAATTAAATCATCCATAAAGAAAAAAATACAGCTATATTCAGGCTTCACACTGAAATATAGCTGTATTTTTTTGCATCGCTAACAATTGTTGTACTATCTCTTGAAAACAGCGTAAGGATTTATTATAATAAGATAAATGGTTGTGACTTTTGCAAAGGAGCTGTGAGAAATGAATCGGAACTGCCGCCGTAAAACAGAAAAGGTCTATGTGAAGGTGAACTCTGATTTTGACGCAACCGGCTATATGCAGCCCCGGCAGATCACATGGGGCGATGGCCGGACGTATCCCATCGAGCAGGTGCGGGACTTTCGCCCTGCAAATACCATTGCCGATATGCCCGGCGACTGTTATACTGTAATGGTAAAAGGGCAGGAAAGGCATCTTTTTTTCGAGCGTTCCGACCCACGGTTTCCCTCTCGGTTCGGCCGGTGGTTCGTGGAGGTAGAAACCAAATAACACAAAGGAGGGCTGAATCATGGCAGCGCAGCGCACCTATCTGGCAATCGACCTGAAAAGTTTCTATGCTTCGGTGGAGTGCGTAGACCGCCATCTGGACCCCCTGACCACGAATCTGGTGGTGGCGGACGCCTCCCGCACCGAAAAGACCATCTGCCTTGCGGTGTCGCCCTCCCTGAAAGCCTACAAGATACCCGGCAGAGCACGGCTGTTTGAAGCCGTTCAGCGGGTGAAAGAGGTCAACGCTCAGCGGCTGCAAACTGCCATCCGGCAGAAAAAGGCAGTCCGGGGAGAGGATGGAAAATACCACTTTGCCAGCACCTCTTTTGATGCCAATGCCCTGAACGCAGACCCGGCGCTGGGGCTGAGCTACATCGTTGCGCCGCCCCGGATGCAGCGGTATCTGGATGTGTCCACCCAAATCTACAAGACCTACCTCAAATATGTGTCCCCGGCGGATATTTACCCTTATTCCATCGACGAGGTTTTCATTGATGTGACGGGCTATCTGCCCTATTACCACATGAGTGCCCATGAGCTTGCCATGACCATGGTGCGGGAGGTGCTGTACAACACCGGCATCACCGCAACGGCAGGCATCGGCACCAACCTCTACCTTGCAAAGCTGGCCATGGACATTGTGGCAAAGCACATCCCGGCGGACAAAGATGGTGTCCGCATTGCAGAGCTGGACGAGCAGTCCTACCGGTATCTGCTGTGGAACCACAGACCGCTGACGGATTTCTGGATGACCGGTCCCGGCACCGTCAAGCGGCTGGAAGCCCACGGCATTTATACGATGGGGGACTTGGCACGGTTTTCCATCCACGGGGAAGATCGGCTATATGAGATTTTTGGCGTGGATGCAGAAATTCTCATCGACCACGCATGGGGCTGCGAACCCTGCGGCATGGAGCAGATCAAAAGCTACAAGCCCAGCACCAACAGCATCAGCGAGGGGCAGGTGCTATCCACTCCTTACCCGTATGATAAAGCAAAACTCATTGTCCGGGAGATGGCGGAGATTCTGATGTTCCGGCTTACGGAAAAGAAACTGGTAACAGAATCCATCACCTTGGAGATCGGCTACGACCGGGAGAATGTGGACAAGGGCGGCTACCGTGGTCTGACCCAGACCGACCGCTACGGCAGAATCATCCCCAAGGCGGCACACGGCACCGTCCGGTTCGATGCCCCTACCAATCTGGGCAGCACCATCATCAACGAAAGTGCAAAGCTGTTTGAGCGCATCACTAATCCAGCACTGACGGTGCGGCGCATTACCATCAACGCCAACAAGGTCACGCCGGACGAGGGCTTCTATCAGGTGGACTTTTTTACCGACACCAAGAAGCTGGAAAAGGAGAAAAAACTCCAGCAAGCCATGCTGGGCATCAAGAACAAGTACGGCAAAAACGCCGTGCTGAAAGCCAGCAGCTACGAGGAAGGTGCCACCATGCGCCAGCGCAACGCGCAGATCGGCGGGCACAGCGCGGGAGGATCGGATGGAAAACTACAAAAATAGCAAGATCGGACAAGAGACTGCCCAAAAGTATGGGGACATCATAGAGATGGATCACCCCAAGACCGAAGAATCCCTTCGCAAGCATCCTCGCATGACCTTGCAGAACCGGGCAAAGATCTTCTCTCCCTTTGCAGCACTGCGGGGTTATGATGAGCAACTTGCCGCAGAAAAGCAGCGCACCGAGCGGGTGACCAAGCGCATTCTGACCGAGGAAGAAATGTCGGTTCTGTCCAATCGGCTGATGCAGGTTACCAAGGGTATGACCATCACGGTGCGGTATTTCAAAGAGGATACCGCCCACCCGGAGGTTCCGGCGGTGGGCAACTACATCACCCTGACCGGAAGGGTAGACCGCATCGACCCGGTGTTCCGCACCTTGCAGGTGGGCGACACCGTAGTGCCCTTTGAAGATCTGGTGGAGGTCAGTGGGGAGGGTATCATGGAGATCGACCAATATCTCGGCATCTCCGAGGAATAAAAAACGCTGGGAGAAATCTCCCAGCGCAAGCAGCCCTAATCACGGTACCGATATGTGCCAAGCCAAAGCGGACCCAGCACCCACAACCAAGGCAATGAAAACACTTTCGTCACTTTTAATACCGTAAGCACCAGCGTTAATGCAAACAAAAGGCTCATTGTAATTATTTCGGAACGGTCAGGTTTCTTTTCCATACGCAGATTCCCTCGAAAATCCAGTCACATCCGAGAAATCGTATAAATTTCAAGCTGCTTCATCCGGTTCGGTAGGTGCTGCGGTAATATCACGGTAGAAAGTGGCCCATGCAGCTTCCTCATAGGGGCGTACAAAAAAGAAGCCAATGCTCAATGGAATTGTCAGCAGAAGAAAAAGAGAAATCGCCATAGCCTCTGAACCGGTGAAATATTTGAGAACCAGAAAACCCCCGGCATACAGTGGCAACGAACAGAGCAGCTCCCAGCCAATGAAGCTGAAATCCAGACAGAACAGCCGCCATTTGTTGCCGTCCATAATCCGCCGGGATTCTGTGATCGCTTCATTTGTAGTCAACGAAGGATGCTCGGACATGATGTAAGGTGTCATCGCATAGCTGTATGTTTTCACGATTCCCGGAATCACCAACAGCAGCGACCAGAGGGCGATGTACAGACCCTGCAGGAATTTCATGCAGAAGCCATCCCACAGACGGTCTTTCTGAGAGAACAAGTCCGAGATGGCAGCATCATTTCCATCTACAAGGTTCAGATTAAAATGAGCATATCCCAGTTGAACTGCACCGCCCACGATCAGTTGGAGGATTGCCCACAGACCAATGCCGACAAGCAAAACAGCAAGCAGCCGACCACCGTTTGGCTGGGCGAACAGGTTAAAATGAATGTCCTTTGCCTGATTGGAATTGGAAACGACACTGTTGGAACTGCTCACAATGGTAGCACCGAGCGCACTGGCGGCAATACCTGTCAGAACAGCAGTTTTCCATTTTCCGCGCAGAGCATCGAGAGCGAGCATACGATAGTCGGCAGATATTTTCATAAAAGCAACCTCCTGTCTGAAAATGGCAAGTATGTGTGAAAAGGAATATGATATGCCACTTTAATTTAGATACGTTTGAAACGCTGAAAAAATTGCAGCATGAATGAAAAAGAGGCTGTTGCACCGGCTTTTATCCGTGTGCAACAGCCCCTTCCTTTACTTCAGCAGCTTGTCCAGTTCATCATAAACGGATTTGACGTTCGTGCCGACAATGACCTGACAGGCGTTCTTCCCCGGACGGATGATGCCTGTTGCGCCTGCCGCTTTTACAGCCTGCTCATTGACCTGACGGTAGTCCTTGACCTCAAAGCGCAGGCGGGTAGTGCAGCAGCTGGCGCTTACTATATCACGCCGCCAGCTTGTGCTGCATTTGCAGTGGAACAGACCAATGAACTGCTGCTTCATTTTACGTCCGCAGTTCGGACAGATCCGTTTGCTGGCTCCCATAAAAGTTTACTGGAGCTTGGCGATAATTTCATCAGCGGACATACCGCTGGCAAGTAGCGTTTTCAATACGGATTCCGCTTCGGCCTTTTTGGATTCTTCTGCGGCCTTTTTTTCGGCTGCAACCTTTTTTGCCTCTGCTTTAGAAAGTTCCTTTACTGCAACCTTCAGCGCAGATTTTTTGCTTTTCAACTGCTCTTTCAGTACGCTGATGTTGTCAGACAGCGCAGCGATCTCAGTTTCAATTTGTTCCTTGGCAGTAGTCTTTTCAGCAACAATAGCCGCATAGTCAACATTTGTTTTCTTGGTACGCACTGCATTCTTGCTTCCTTTTGGTCTAGCCATAATAGTCCCTCCACCTAGTATTGGAATTTACTAATATAAGTATATTCTTTCTGCCTCGAAATGGCAATACTTTCTTAGACAACAAGAGCAGAGCTTTTGCGAGGCCCCACTCTTATTGCTGCCGTTAAGCAGAAAATGAAGGAGATCTATCTTTCAAAACCGCCTGCGGACTGCTGCAGCGATGGGGAGCCACAACAAACCCATCAGACAGGCTTTGGAAGAAGCAAATAGGGATGTGAGAAATGCACTGTCACAGGTTGATGCCGATTCCAAGGATAAAATAGAAGCAGTATTAAAGCCGCTCACCGTGCAGGTCTCCAGCATGGTGAGCGGCTTTTTACTATAAGTATGAGGAATCAAAGAAGTCTTTTAAGGTGATTCCCAAGCCAAGACAGATTCTTTCGATGGTTTCTACGCTTAGCTGACCTCCCCGACGGGCAGTTGTTTGAATCGTGGAATACGATATTCCGCATTTCTTTGCCAACACACACAGATTCATATCACGCTCTTGCATCAAATCCTGAACACGTTTGATCGTATCCACGAAAATCCCTCCCATCTTTTTAGTTCAAAACTTTTCCAACGATCTCAAATCTTTGCTCTGGAGATATAAGGATTGGCGAATATTTGGTGTTAAGAGAAACCAAAACCGGTTGGTTATGCACCACGCCATAGCTGTCGGTAAGGAGCTCTGCTTGGGACTTGTCTGGGGTATGTTCATCGTATTTTTTCAGATATCCGCAGTCATCATATACGAATATCCCGATATCTCCGCATTCAAGTTCTTCGCAGCGCTTTACCCATACGATTTGTCCGCTATGATAACGTGGTTCCATACTATCACCGCTAACGTATATCCCGAACTCGGCACCAGCCGGAACACTACTGGCAGGCACTTGTATCTGCTGGAACATTTCACCCTCAAGAAAAGCTCCTAGACCTGCCGATACTGGCAACTCTGATACAGGCATCATTATGTAGTCGATTTCCGCAGGCTCTTCTGTGTCTGGCTGGTAGCGCCGAGATGCAATCAAGTCCATTTCGTACTCAGCGACCTTTTTTTGCCCGATGGCATTTAGAAGGGCGGGTTTCTGAAAGGTCTTTGTAAAGTAGGAAGGTCCTTCCTTGATGTTCAATGCGTGGCAGATTGCAACCAGTTGGTAGATGCTGGGAGTGGTGTATCCTTTTTCCCATTTACTGATTCCCTTGTCACTGACATCGACGCCATAGTGGCGGAGAAGTTCGGAGAAAGTTACAAGTGAATAGCCATTCCTTTTTCGTACAGCTGCGAGAATCAGACCAACCTCATTACTATCCCTTGCGGCGACTGCATCATAGCGCACTGTGGATGGGGCTATGTGCATTTTGGTGAGCGCAGTTTTCTTTTTCATAGCAAGAACACTCCTTTGTGATCCGGTAGCTCTATTATAGTATAGAAAACATAAGAAATCAACAAGAAATCTCCAAAATAGCGACAAATGCGTAATTGACATCTCCATAAAGTGGGTGTATAATCGAATCAAATCCACGAATAACAGCTTTTTGGTGTTAACACTGCGCCGAAAATGTGCTTGTTTGGTGTTTTCTCTGAGAGGTGATATTATGAAAAAAGAAAATGTAAGATGCCCAATGTGCGGAACCATGAATTATGATGTGGATCTTGATGAAACCGGTGGCTGGACAAAATGCCGTCTGTGCAAAGCAGTGACCTGCTCTATGGAAGAGTGGAAAAAACATACAGTGTCCGTTCCTCTGTTAAACGAAAAGCAGTTCGTGGCACGCAGTATGACTCGCAAGTAATGCACGCTGCATTCTGATAAATCTGCAAAAAGGAGGATTTCTGATGTGTGGTGATTACAACCTTCGCCGTGAGAAAAGATACGTCGAAGTGGATGTTCGTTTTACTCCTGACGGTAAGATCCGTCCTCTTGCCATAAACTATGACAAGACTCGTACTTATGGAATTGATCGTGTCTTGGCAGTCAAGCATGGGATATCACGCCTAGGCGGAAAAGGTCACTGCTTCACCTGCCTGATCTGCGGGCAGAAGCGGAATCTCTGGCTTGAACAGGGCAAGTGGTTCGTGGAAGCCTACTGCTCCGTGCCGGAAAGCCGTGCTTCGTGATGGCAAGGTACTTATCCCGCGCAGACCTTTCGCGCATAGCGGGTAAGTATATCGACCAGTACTATACCCGCTTCGGGATCAGCAAAGATGCCCCGGAACCCATTGACCCTGAACGGCTTGCAAGCGCTGTTCTTGGGTTGAATGTGAAAATGCTGCCGCTATGTAGCGATGGCAGCGTCCTCGGACTGACCGTTTTTCAAAGATGCGGTTTTACCGTAACTTTAGGGGATGGTACAAAGCTTGTAGAGATATTCATGCCGAAGGACGTTGTGATCGATTCTGCCCTTGCGGCAGACAGCTGCACCGGATGCCGGAATTTCACGATAGCGCATGAGGCGGCACACCATATTCTGGCTGACCTGTTTCCGAACGACTATGGAAAAGCAGTCAAGTGCCGTGGGCACATTGCCTATCGGGAACGAAACGGACAACCCTCATGGGAGGAATGGCAGGCAAATACCCTTGCGGCAGAATTGCTGATGCCAACATTTCTAGTCAACGCCGAAATAGAACGAGCAGCGCTGTGCCTGCCGAATGGAATCCTATACAAATCCGCATCTGACCCGAACTATGAAAAAATTCTGGAGATGGCTGCGCGGATGGGAGTATCGTGGTCTGCTATCAGGATCAGACTACAGCAGATGCAGGTCATAAAAGGCAAACCCATCCACTGCCATCCATTGGACATCATCCGATTTGGAGAATAAACATGATTCAGTCAAATAATCGTCCTTTCAAAAATAAACCGCTGAGCAATATACAGCAGGCACAATTCAGCATCGGCTGGAGGTTTTGCCCCGTTTGCGGACACAAGCTCTACCAAAAAGATGAGAGCTGTTCAGGCACTATCCGCATAAAGTGCCTCAAGTGCGGCAACGTAGCAACGGTTGATTTAGCCTATCGCAGGCGTTGATTGCTTTATAGGCAAAACACAATTTCAAAAATCGGGTGCATTGCACCCTGAATATGGACTGTTCGTCACCGAGCAACGGGCCATTGCCGCAAGGCAATGTATGAAACGCGCACCAAATAGCCGGGCAACAGCTGATAGAGTGATTCTGCTTTAGAACCGCTCTGTTAGTTGGTTGTCCGGCTATTTTTTTAGCCTTCAGGTAGCCTGCTCCCGTAAAAAGGAGCAGGCTTTATGTTTGTCCATTTTTCGTGGATGCCCCAAGCGGCGAAATATCCGTAACCTTCCGAATTTTCGACTTTTCACACTTTATCGAAAATTTGGAGGTTTAACATGGGCTTTAACTACGGTTTGGAGAAGAAGAATTTTGATAGTCAGTGGGCTGTGACCCGCAAGCAGTATGAAGATGCTGGTATGAGCAGCGAAGCAATTCAGGCAATGTATGATTACGATTGGTCTGTTTTTAATGCTACTCGCGCTTACCAGAATCATACGCAGGAAATTGCAGCTCCGTCCTTTGAACAGAGCGAAGAATCCTACTCACCATTGATGAACAAGTATCAGAAAGCTATTTCCGTTACGGATCACTACTGCGAAACCAAGAGCCGCTTTGCATGGATTGGCGAGATTGAGGACGAGCGGTTGCTACCCGCACTTGAAAACTTATCCGATGATGATCTCCAGCTTGTAACTTTATACTTCTACGAAGGATATAACACCACTGAATTATCGAAAGTGTATCATATTGCACAGCAGAATATAAGCAAGCGTATTATAAAAATCACTAATTTTTTGAAGAACTTTTGTTTTCGGGGTGTAGAATGACCGTTTTCGATGCCTACCAAGTGAAGAGACAATTTCCCAAGCGGCATCTGCCGCAGGGCAAAGCGTCCGACCTCGCGCACCTTGAAAACTGAATAGTTCCGTCATCTGGTACTCCGATAATGATACTTCCGTAATTCGCGGCCCGGTCACAAAGCAGACGGGGTGGCTGAAATGCCAATGAAGCGGTACAAGTCCGCTGCCAGATGTTTATGCCCCACTCGCAGGGAGCCGAGGGCGAATATGCGAGACCTGAACATATTTTATCAGGAGTGACCGGATGCTGTTTTCGGTCTCCGGTCACTCCTGTTCTCTTACATATTTATCCGCTATCCACTTTTACTAACACGGAGGACTACTCAAATGGACGAGTTGAATCCTACGGTGCGCGAACAGGAGATTTACGAGGAGATGGAACTGACCCCGGAAATGATCAAGTCCATCCGAACCCTCTGTGCAACCTGTCTGCGACATTTCGTAGAAGCCAAGGCTTTCAAAATTGCTATCGTGCCGAGTGCAGACAACAGCATGGACACTTGCACTGTCTGTCAGACCCGGCGCGGTTACGATTATGTTGTAATGCACCGTTGATACCGGTGCTTTATCTCAGTCATCGAAGGAGATGATGTGTATCGTATAAAAAGAATTGCTCCCATACTTCAACAGAAACCCGCTGCCTAGGAGGTGCAGCGGGTTTCTTACATATCCAAACGGAGGTTTCGCAATTTGGAATCTACTTTGAAATTCCAACGCGGAGACATCTACTTCGTTCGACTTGACAACCGGACGGGTTCCGAACAAAGCGGAACCCGTCCGGCGGTCATCTTACAAAACGATGTGGGAAACTCCTGTTCACCGACATTGATCGTTGCGACTTTGACAAGTAAGACAGAAAAGAAAGCTACGTAGCCGACACATTGTCTGGTAGAACCGGAGGGGCTGGAGCCGTCCATCGTTCAGGCTGAACAAATCTTCACCATCGACAAAAGCCGTGTCAAAAGATTTGTCGGACACCTCACCCCAGAAGAGATGGGGCGAGTCGATGATGCTGTGAAAATCAGCCTAGCTCTGAACCCGATGGGGAGTATCCAAAAACTCAAACCGATCATCCGCTCTACGGCGGCTTACGCACCGCCAGAAGTAGTTGACGGTAAGCCGCCTGTCTATCCCTACACCCCTATCAAATCCGATTTTGAGGATGCAGGAACAGTCGAAGAAATGATGTTATACACCGAACTGCAATCCGCTGTTCATGCAATGATCCAGCGGCTTGAATACAGCTTCACCTTTAATCCCAGCTTGCTCACCAGCCCGAAGCGTAAGAAGCAAGTGACTGAGATTTTGACCGAAGCTGAAAAATACATTTGGCGAATTAAGGAGGAAATCAGATGCGCCTGAAGAATGACACTGAAAATTTTGCAGCTTCCTTCAATATCACCCCGCCTTACCAAATGAGGGTGATTCACAGCAGTAAGCTGATCTACCCCCGTGAAATCTACCAGCGGGGTGTGCAGCGCAAGCGGGTGGAACTGATTGCTGCTGACTTCAACGAATACGTTGCGAATGAGCCGAAGATCAGCTTCCGCAACGGCAAGTATTATGTGGTGGATGGCCAGCACACCATCGAAGCGCGCATCCTTCGTAACGGCGGCAGAGCCTTGCCGATTCTCTGCAAGGTCTACACCGGTATGACCATGCAGCAGGAAGCCCTGCTCTTTGCCGAGCAGAACGGCCATTCTGCCCCTTTGTCTGCGGGCATCAAGCTGCGAGCAAAGGTTGCGGGCGATGATGCTCCTTCCAAAGAATTTCTCGCTGCTACCAACCGGGTGGGGCTGGCATTCAACTATGACAGTTTGCAGTTGAGCGACTACCGCATCAGCTGCGTGGGCACTGCGCTCAAGCTGTATAACGAGATGGGCGAAAAAATCTACTGCGAATCCCTGCGGATAATCGTGGCTGCGTGGGGAGGTAAGCCGGATTCGTTTCGCGCATCTGTTCTGCGTGGTATGATGCACTTTATGGAACTGTATCACGGCGAGTTCAGCGAGGAACGGCTGGTTCGTGCGCTTGGCAGCGTCCACCCCATGGAGATTTACCGTGTCGGCAGGGATAACCCTGCAAAGCTGCCCGGATGGAAGAAATACGTTTTTCCCATCTACATGGCTTACAACGGCAAAGGCCGCAAGGACGCTCTGCCGATGAAGTTCTAAAACATATTTTCTCTGCCAAGAGGCACCTGCAAGCTGCGGGTGCCTCTTATTACATAATTATATCGCGCTATCGCTACTTTTGAAAGAAGGGCTAGATATGACCAATATGAATGTGATTCCTGTGTCGCAGGATTCGTATATCGTTAATGGCTGCAAAGTGAAAATCACTTATGCAGAAGATGGTGACAGCATGGAGGTTCTTCAGAAACTGATTCATGATACCCTCTGCGAAGAAGCCAAGAATTGCAGTTGAACCGACATCCTTGCAACAAGGATAGTCCAGCACTAAAATAATGGTACAGTTGATGCAGCAACCAATTCAAACAAACGAGTGTGCGCACAGTATCGTTGTTTTAGTTTTACATAAGGAGTAACAACGATGAAAAAACGTGTATATACCTTATACCGTGTTTCGACCATTGGACAGGTCGAAAAGGATGACATACCCATGCAAAAAGAAGCCTGCCACGAATTTGCAGAACGGCAGGGCTGGGAAATCGTCAAGGAGTTTTCCGAAAAAGGCGTTTCCGGTTTTAAGAAATCTGCAAAAGACCGCGATCAGCTCCAACTGCTTCAGCAGGCGGCTGCTGCCGGAGAGTTTGATGTTCTGCTGGTGTTCATGTTTGACCGTCTGGGTCGGCGTGACGACGAAACGCCCTTTATCGTGGAATGGTTCACGAAGCAAGGGGTCGAGGTCTGGAGCGTAAATGAAGGCCAGCAGCGTTTTGATTCCCATGTCGATAAGCTGATGAACTATATCCGCTACTGGCAAGCATCCGGCGAGAGCATCAAGACCTCTATCCGTACTCGCACCCGTATAGAACAGCTTACGGAAGAAGGTCACTACACTGGCGGCATTGTAGCTTTTGGTTACAAGCGTGTCCAGAAAGGCCGCTTGAACAAAAAGAACCAAGCTGTCTGCGATTTGGAAATCAACGAGGAAGAAGCCGCCGTGGTGCGCCTGATCTTTCAGAAGTATGTTTATGAGGGATACGGCGCAAAACGGATCTGCAACTATCTTGTCGAACACAATATTATGGGGCGCAATGGAAAGAACATCCCTAATATTACGATTGGCAGGATGATTCGTAACAAAGGATACACGGGTTATCTTATCAATGGCAACGTTGAAAAAGAATGCCCTGAGTTGCGGATCATTGAGCCGGAAGTATTTGAAAAAGCTCAGGAACTGCGGGATGCCCGCCGCAGAGAAAAGGGTGAGGACGCAGATTCGTACAGTCCTCATGCTTTGCTTTGTGGTAAAGTGTTCTGTGCCCACTGCGGCAATCGTTTGAATATTACCAGCAGCGGACGCACTCGGCTTCGGGCAGATGGTACTGTCGTAAAAGAAAAGCGTTATCGTTATAGCTGCAACTTTAATGTTCGGCATCCGGGGCAGTGCGATGGACAGTCCGGTTATGGTGTGACGACACTGGACGCAGTTGTAGAAAGCATCGTGTGCATGAAGTTTGAAGAAATTCTGGAGTGCTCCAAGAGCAATCTTCTGGAAGAAATGCGGCGTAAAGATTTGGATGCTGCCAAAAAGGAAGCAACTCGTTGGAAAGAGGAAGTCCAGACCAAGGTTGACGAACAGGATGCGTTAAAAAAGGAAATGATTCGTGTCATCCAAGGAACAAGCGGACTCGACCGCGAGATGATCCAGCAGATGGTCAATGAAAACAAGGAAGCACTGCTTACCGCACAGACCAATCTGGCAGACTCGGAAAAGAAGTTGAAGGAGATCGAGGAGCAGAACCAGAAGGCTGAACGTAATTGCAGTGATTTATTCACATGGGCAAGCACCTATAAGGGAGCCAGTTTTGAAAGGCGTCAGGCTATTTTGAAACAGTTTATCAAAGAAGTGCGTGTCGGACGCGACTATAATATCGAGATCGTTCTCAATGTACCGCTGGACGAATTTGAGGAGTTCAAGCGTCACGCAGCATCGGCTGGACGGGGCAAAAATCAGAAAAACAAGTCGCAAAATCCTCAAAAAGTTGGGCGTTGTACATCAAATGCCGGAATCGTCGTTTTAGACAAAACAGCAGGTGAAACCATAAGCATTGTGCCTAAAAATGCTGCACACGCGATTTTGCGCTGTTAAGACGAATGATGCACGATTTCGCAAAGAACGGCAAAAAGAAACGCCGTATCGTGTTAAACGATACGACGTTTTATGGACTCGAAGGGAGTCGAACCCTCGACCTTTCGGATGCGAACCGAACGCTCTCCCAACTGAGCTACGAGCCCACAAAAAAGCACCCAATTTCTAATGGGGGCAAATGAGCTATAACACCAGATCGGGAATGCAACGCTTGCACTCCCAACTGAGCTATAGGCCCATGATGATGACGCTGATAGTGTACCGCGTTTTGGGGCGTTTGTCAAGCAATTTCGGAGAGCACAAGCGAGGACTTACAAGCGGCCAAGCTGCCAGAAGGCTACGGCGCTGGCGGCGGCTACGTTGAGGGAATCTACCCCGTGGGACATAGGAATCTTTACGGTGTAATCGCAGGCGGCGATGGTACTATTGGCCAGCCCATCGCCCTCGGTGCCCAGCACGATGGCAAGCTTTGGCTCGGCGGCAAGGGCGGCATCGTCGATGCTGACCGAGCGGTCGCTCAGTGCCATGGCAGCGGTTTTGAAGCCCAGCGCGTGGAGCTGGGCACTGCCGTTTTCCGGCCAGTCGGCAGGACAGGTGCCGATCTGCGCCCACGGCACCTGAAACACGGTGCCCATGCTTACCCGCACCGCACGGCGGCACAGCGGGTCGCAGCAGGAGGGGGTGACGAGCACTGCGTCCATGTTCAGCGCGGCAGCGCTGCGGAAGATGGCACCCACGTTGGTGGAATCCACGATGCCTTCCAGCACAGCCACCCGGCGGGCATGGGCGCAAACCTGCTCCACCGTGCGGGGCGCAGGACGGCGGAAGGCGCACAGCACGCCCCGGGTCAGCGCAAAGCCGGTGAGCTGTGCCAGCAGCTCCCGGTCAGCGGTATATACCGGCACATCGCCGCAGCGGGTCAAAATCTCCTGTGCCGGGCCGGTGATCTGCTTGCGCTCCATCAGTAGGGAAAGAGGCTGGTGACCGGCGTCCAGCGCCCGGGCGATCACCTTGGGGCTTTCGGCGATAAAGATGCCCTTTTCCGGCTCCAGTCGGTTGCGCAGCTGCGCCCGCGTGAGACGGGCGTAGATGTCCAGCTCCGGGGCGGTAAGGTCGGTGATCTCATGAATGACAGGCATGGAAAGACTCCTTTGAAATGAAGTTTTTTCTATTGTAGCACAAGCCGGGCCGGAATGCAAAATCCCTGCTGCACACAGAGCACAGCAGGGATTTGAATGCGGAATGTGTTACTCAGAGCGCAGCGCTTTGACAGGGTTGCTCTTTGCGGCGCTGCGGGCGGGGATCAGGCCGCCCAGCATGGTAAGCAGGGTGGCCAGAACAATCAGGATCAGCGCGGCCTGCGGCGGCAGCGAGGCCACCACGTTCACATCGCCCGCGATGTGGTGGATGAGCATATTGCCGGGGATGAGCAGCAGCAGGCAGAGCACCACGCCCATCACGCCGGAACACAGGCCGATGATAAAGGTCTCGGCGTTGAACACCTGCGAGACGTTGTGCTTGGAGGCACCGATGGCGCGCAGAATGCCGATCTCCTTGCGGCGCTCCAGCACGCTGATATAGGTGATGACGCCGATCATGATGGAGGACACCACCAGCGAGATAGCCACAAAGGCCACCAGCACATTGCTGACCATGCCCACGATTTCGGTGACCGAGTTCATCAGAGTGCCCACCATATCGGTATAGTGGATCACCTTATCCTCTTCGCCCTGCTGCCGCATGGAGGCGTTGTAGGCGTCCAGCTCGTTCACCACCTGCGCCTTGGTGTCAAAGCTGTTGGGGTAGATATAGATGGCATCGGGCTTTGCGTAGTCCACATAGCCGAGGTCGTCCAAAATCTTTTCGTAGCTGGAAGCGGAGGAGAGCAGGGTGCTTTTGATCATTTCGGTCAGGTCGGAGCCGGTCATGTTGATCTGAATGGCCTGCTGGAACACAGCGGGGTCGATCTTGAGTGCGCTTTCCACCTGCGTGCTCAGCTGCGCAATATTGCTCTGGATGGCCTGCGCGATCTTCTGCTCCAGCTGCCCGGCCAGCTTCTGGATGGCGGGACCCATCTGCTCCTGCAAAGCGGCGGTGAGCTGGGTCTGCAGCGCCTCGCCCAGCTGGACGGAGTAGGTCTCCATCACGGTCTGCAGATTTTGCTGGAGGGTACCGGCAAACTGCTCCTCCAGCCCGGAGGTGTCCAGCAGGTCACCCATGGATTCGGCAAGCAGCGTCTGGAAGGCTTCGGTCTGCATATAGGAGGAAAAACCGATCTTATCCAGATTCAGCAGGCCGTTGCTGATGAGATAGCGCTTGTAGCCGTTCATGATCTTTTTCATCAGCGTCTGTAAACCGTCCTGAGAGATATTCAGCTCTACGCCGTCGAACAGCTCGCTCATGTCCATCTCCATGTCCGGCAGCGGCAGCCCGCTGAGGTCCAGCTTGAAGCTGGAAGGGTCGATGAGGGTGGCAAGATCGAAGGAATCGTCGGTCAGGTCGAATGCGCCGTCCAGATCAAAGTGCAGGGCGCTGGTGTCGAACTGGAAAGCGTCCTTGAGGGCGTCCGTGTCCACCGAGAACAGAGAGGCGATATCCAGCATGCTGTTGCCGGCAGCATCGAAGGGCTCGCCGGTCAGCACGTTGATGTCCGGGTCTGCCAGCTGCTGGCGCACGATCTCGCTGTTGGCCGCCTGATCAATGACGTAATAAGTCAGGTCGTGCAGGTAGTCCAGACCGCTGTGCAGGATAGTGGAGGTGGCGTCTGCCTTGGGCTGCACGATGCCGACAATGGTCAGCTCCTCGCTGTCGGCCACCAGCTGCTGCATGTAAGCTTCATCATTCAGCTTGCTCAGCCAGATATTGTGCTCAGTGTCGTAGACATAGCAGTCGGCCTTGTTGACAAGCTTGAAGGTCATGCCCAGAAAATCGTCATAGGTATAGGTGCCGTAGTCCGTGGGCAGATCGATCTTCTGGTTCTGCGCATACTGCTGTAAGATCTTGTCCAGCTCGGCCTGATCCCGCAGACCCATGGCGTACAGCGCATAGTCCGAAACGCTGCCGTCCGCGTTCAGGGTCAGCACCAGTTCGTTGTATTTTTCCGGCCAGCGGCCAGCCTTGACATCGTACTGATCCTCGTACAGGGCGGGGGTCTCGGCCATTTCGCAGAACACATAGGGGCTGGCCATGGAGGTCATAAGGCTGGTCACCGAGGTGTTCTCACTGGCGATATCGGAAAAGGTGGTGTCCGGGTTCAGCTTCTGCACGGTGCCGTCCGGGTTCTGGCGGTAGATCAGCGGATCAGGGGTGTAGGTGTATTCCACCGTGGCGTTGTCCCGGATGGTACAGGCGTCACTGTCCAGATATGCTTTCAGCGAGCGCAGATCGTTGCTGGCAGCGCCGATGTTCAGTTGAGACAGCAGCTGTCTCACCGTGACCATGCCCTCCGGCGCGGAGGAGGAGCCGGACGAGACGCTGGTGTAGGTGTCCGGGTCCATCACGCTGGCCAGATCTACGCCGGTGCTGCTGATCTGCAGCGGGTAGGCGGCCAGCGTGGATTTTTCCATGTTGCTGATATAGCGGCTCACACCGTTGGAAAGGGAAAGAATCAGCGCAATGCCGATGATACCAATGGAACCGGCAAAGGCGGTGAGCAGGGTGCGTGCCTTTTTGGTGAGCAGATTGTTGAAGCTGAGGGAAAGGGAGGTGAGCAGGGACATGGAGGAGTGCCCCATGTTCCGGTGCACGGGGGCAACGGCAGCAGCCTCGTCCTCGGGTTCGTAGGGCATGGTGTCGGAGCGGATCACGCCGTCCTTCAGCTTTACGATGCGGGTGGCGTAGCGCTCGGCCAGCTCCGGGTTGTGGGTGACCATGACCACCAGACGGTCCCGCGCCACTTCCTTGAGCAGTTCCATGACCTGAATGCTGGTCTCGCTGTCCAGTGCGCCGGTGGGCTCATCGGCCAGCAGGATGTCGGGGTTGTTCACCAGCGCACGGGCAATGGCCACGCGCTGCATCTGCCCGCCGGACATCTCGCCGGGGTGCTTGTGCAACTGGTTGCCCAGCCCCACCTGCTCCAGCGCAGCGGCGGCACGGCGGCGGCGCTCGGCCTTGGAAACGCCTGAGATGGTCAGTGCCAGCTCTACGTTGCCCAGCACGGTCTGGTGGGGGATCAGGTTATAGCTCTGGAACACAAAGCCGATGGTGTGGTTCCGGTAGGAGTCCCAGTCGCGGTCGGTGTATTTTTTTGTGGAGATGCCGTTGATGACCAGATCGCCGCTGTCGTAGCGATCCAGACCGCCGATGATGTTCAGCAGGGTGGTCTTGCCGGAGCCGCTGGGGCCAAGAATGGCCACAAATTCGTTGTCCCGCAGGTTCAGACTGACGTTGTTCAGTGCGTGCTGCACCAGCTCGCCGGTCTTATATTCTTTGTTGATCTGTTTGAGCTTGAGCATAAATGTGCCTTTCCGGTACTGCGCCGCCGGGCGCTGCTGCCTGTGGTTTGAAATTCGGAAATGTTTGCAGACAATATTCCATTGAGTTTAGCAAAAAAATGTGAAAAAACCGTGAAATTATTCCGTGGAAATGCTGAAGCTGCGGAGCTTTTGCGCCCGGGCAGCGGTTTTGCCGGAAGGACGGAGCAAAAAAGAAAAGCGGAAAAAGATACCGGTTGAATTTACAGGCTGAACGTGATATTCTAAAGCTGACAGACAGGCTGCGCCGGAAAAAACGGCGTTATATTACCTGAAAGGCTGTCGGAACAACACTTCTTTAGGATTGTAACAGTTTCTCCTGCTTTATACAATTATACAATAATAAAAGGATAAACAAGGCAGAAAAAATTTGGCCCTTGTAGTAAGGAGGAACTGAAATGGAACGTACATTTTCACCTATGATCCGGCAGTATTCTGCCATTGATGGTTTGCAGCAGGCGTATACGCTGGTGTATGCCATGGAGGTAGAGGGCACACAAGGCTGTCGGCTGACCCTGTGCCAGATCGGCAGCCGACGGCAGATCGTCAGTCAGCATGTTGCGGCAGCGCCGGAGTTCTGTTACCGGCTCCTGCGCTACTTGTGTGAAAATGGAGTTCAGCCGGAGCTCTGGCGGGATGCGGTCACAGACCTGACAGCTGCCGGGCTGGTAGGCGAGAAAGGCGGCGCATGGCGTGAACAGTGAGCGAACAGCCCAACTGCAAGTCGCCCTTGCAAGCTATGATCTGAAAGAACTGCGTGTCCAGAAGCGTTATTTGCAGGAGCAGGGAACCGCCATTGACTGCACCTGCTTTTGCAGCGGCGAAAAGCTGCTGGCACAGCTGCGGCAGGGTGTCCGTTATGATGCCGTGGTGCTTTGCAGCGAGCTGACGGATCTGCCTGCGGAGCAATTTGTCCGGCAGTTTTATCAGCTGAAGGAGCGGCCGATGCTTCTGATACAGAGCCATGGCCGCAGCAGCGGCACGGCGTTGCAAAAGCTCCGCGAGGGGTGCTACTGCGTAGAGGGCACCGAGCTGAAAAGGCTGCTGTGGCAGCTTTACCGGATGCCCGGGCGGCAGAACCGGCAGCTGGAGCAGCGGTGCAGCCAGCTGTATGCGGCGTGGGGCATCCCGCAGGGGGATGTCAACGCCGGATATCTATCCTGCGCGGTCGGCATCGCATGCAGCACCAGCCAGAAGCTGGCGATCCGCAAGGAGATCTTGCAGGCGGTGAGCGAGCAGTTTGATACATCGGTCGCTGCCGTGGAAAGCGGCATCCGCCGGATGGTGGATCAGCTGGAGGAAAAGCCGCCTCTTGCGTGGCTGGCGTTTAAGGCCGATACAAGGCTGGGCAGCGGCAAACCTACCACTGGCAAGCTGATCTACGCGGTCAGGGACGTTGTGTTGCGGCAAAAAGTGCCATCCACCCGCCTGTAAGGCTTGCACACGGCTTTGGAACACGGCGGCGTTCCTTTAGAAAAATGGCATCGCCCGGGGAGGCAGAGCAATGGAGCAGCAAAAGACAGAAACGCGGTCTATCACCGCAGAGCAGCGCAAGCGGGTCGAGGAGGTCTGCTTCCGTTCGCTGGCGCTGATCGGACGCAACTGTGAATATCTGGAGCAGCATTTTGACCGCACCGGTGCAGACGCGTCTACCCGGCAGGCGGTGGCAGATATCGACACCGCTGCCATACAGCTGGACCGCACCCTCAGCGAGGCAATCACCCTGCTGGAGTTTCTGCACGAGGACACAAAGCCGCAGCTGTACCCCATTGACCTGTGTGAGCTTTTGCAGCAGGTGGCGGCGCAGTCTGATATGATCCGGGCGCAGCTTGGGGTGGATATCCGGCTGGACTACGGCGGGTGCACCATCTGCTGCGTAATGGCAGACCGCAGAGATGCGGAGCTGCTGTGTCTGCATCTGCTCTCCAATGCCCTGCGCGCCAGCCGGGAGGGTGGCAGCGTCTGTATCGCGCTGCGCCGCACAGAGAGCGACTGGCAGCTGACCGTCACCGACGATGGCTGCGGGCTGCCCGGTGAGGATGTACAGGCAGCGCTGGAAAACCGCCGCAGCTTTCTGGGCGGGGCGCAGCTGGGACTGCTGCTCTGCCGGGAGTGCTGCCGCCGGATGGACTGGAGCTTACAGCTGGAGCCTGCCCCCGCAAAGGGAACAAAGGCTGTAGTAAGCATTCCGCTGTACACGGGCGAAAGCCGCCCCGATGGCACAGTGGAGCTGCGCACCAGCTCGGAGACCGAGCAGGAGCAGCGCAAGTATCATCTGCGTGCCATGCTGGTGCGGGAGATGCGCACCATGCCGGAGCGCGGCGACCCGGAAGACGAGTTTTAATAAGGTGGCAAGGCCGCTGCACAGCGTTTTGTGCGGCGGCCTTGTTATTTTGCGCCCGGTGCTTTCCTGCAAGCGCAAAGCATGGTATACTGAATGCTGAAAACAAAAGCTTGGAGGAGCAACAATGACAAACAAGAAGCTGAACTACCCTGCAATTGCCAAGGAGACGGCCATCCTGACCGGGGCCGTTGCCATTATTGCGGCGGCGGTCTATTTTTTTCTGGTGCCCAGTCATACATCCGTCAGCAGTATTTCCGGCCTTGGCATCGTGCTTTCTAATTTTGTGCCGCTGCCGCTTTCGGCTATTACTATGGTGCTGAACATCGTGCTGCTCATCATCGGGTTTTTTACCTGCGGCAGGGAGTTTGGCGCAAAAACCGTGTATACCAGCGTGATGCTGCCGGTGTTTCTGGGGCTTTTCGAGCGGCTGTTCCCGGATTTTGGCTCCATGACCGATAGTCAGGAACTGGATGTGCTGTGCTATATTCTGGTGGTCAGCGTGGGTCTGAGCATCCTGTTCAACCGCAACGCATCCTCCGGCGGGCTGGATATCGTGGCAAAGATCATGAATAAGTACCTACACATGGAGCTGGGCAAGGCAATGTCCCTTTCGGGCATGTGCGTGGCACTCTCTGCCGCCCTTGTCTACGATAAAAAGACCGTGGTGCTGAGCATTCTTGGCACCTATTTCAACGGCATCGTGCTGGACCATTTCATCTTCGATAACAGCATCAAGCGCCGGGTGTGCATCATTACCGAGAAGGAGGAGGCGCTGCGGCAGTTCATCATCAATGACCTGCACAGCGGTGCCACCATGTACGAGGCCATCGGTGCATATAACTTTGAAAAGCACAACGAGATCATTACCATCGTGGACAAAAACGAGTATCAAAAGCTGATGAACTTTATCAACCGCGAGGACCCCAAGGCCTTTGTTACGATTTATAATGTGTCCAGTATGCACTACCAGCCCAAGCGCTGAGCGGCACAGGGAAGGAAAGCAAAAGCTGTGCCCGGGGCTTTTCCGCAGCGGAAAACCGTGGTAAAATAAGAAAAAACGGAAAGGGAATAACAGCCATGGATATCAGACTGGTTTGCAGCGATATTGACGGTACGCTGCTGCAATATGGCAAAAAGGAGCTGGAGGGCGAGATATTCGACCAGATCCGGGCGCTGCATCAGCGGGGCATCTGGTTCTGCCCGGCCTCCGGGCGGCAGTATACCAGCCTGCGCAAACTCTTTGCACCGGTGGCGGACTGCTGCGTATTTATCTGCGAAAACGGCGGCACCATCTTCAAAGAAGAACAGTGCATCGCCAAAAATCCCATGCCGCGGGCGCTGGCAGAGGAAATTGCCAACGATATGTGGACCCGCAGCGAGGGGCAGGGCGAGGTGATGCTCTCCGGCCAGAACACCGCCTACCTGATGGAGCGCGGTCTTGGCATGCTGCAGCGGGTGCAGTTCGTGGGCAACCACTACCAGATCATCCACAGCCCCGCCGAGGTGCCGGAGGACATCACCAAGGTGTCGGTGTACCTGCACGAGGGCGTGGAAAACTATGTAGAGCGCTTTGTGCCCCGCTGGAAACAGGCCAACTGCGCCGTGGCGGGGCCGTTCTGGATCGATACCACCTTTGCCAACAAGGGCATCGGGGTGCAGTGCGTGTGCCGCACCCTTGGCATCGACCCTGCACAGGTCATGGCTTTTGGCGATAACTACAACGACGAGACCATGCTGGACGTGGTGGGCGTGCCCTACATCATGGACAACGCCGCCGCTCCGCTGCGGGCAAAATACCAAAACCACACCCCCCGCCCGGAGGATGTGCTGGCGCAGCTGTTGGCACAGCAGCTGTAAAGGGGGCGAGCCCATGGACCGCAAGGGCTTGGAACAGCTCATTTTTGATACTTACAGCGTAGAGCCGGACTATCCGTGGATGGACACCCCGGAGTCGGCGGTGTTCCGTCATGCGGCAAACCGCAAGTGGTTTGCGCTGGTCACCACCGTACCCAAAAGCAAGCTGGGTCTGCCCGGGCAGCAGCCGGTGGATATCGTGAACCTGAAATGTGACCCCATCCTTATCGGTTCTCTGCGGGCAGAACCGGGCTTTTACCCGGCCTACCACATGAACAAGGAAAACTGGATCACCGCCGCATTGGACGGCAGCGCCCCGGAGGATAAGCTCCGTCTGGTGTTGGATATGAGCTACACCGCCACCGCACCCAAGCTGCGAAAAAAGAAAGCTTGACTGCAGCAAAATAAGGGCGGGCGCTGCAATCGTTGTCTGCTTTTGTTCGTATTCAGAGTAAAGGGACTGCATTTTGCAAAAGGAGGAAGCTATGGCTATTTTTGAAAAGACCATCCGCAACCAGAACTTCGATACCCTGCTCCGCAAGCTGGAACACGCCATCCCGGACAGCAGCTGGTCGGCAGAGCTGGAAGCCGGCAGCGATTTCAAGGAGGGCAGCGCCCGGTGCAGTGTGCGGGTGTTTGAGCGGTACAGCATGGTAGGCGGCAACCGTCTTAGCCTGACGCTGACCCTGTTCCAGAACGGGGACGAGCCTATTCGACTGTCGGTCATTGCGGCGGGCGGCAGTCAGGCGGTGTTCTTTAAAATGAACACCCTCGGCGAGGACGCGTTTCTGGAGGACGTAAAGCAGTTGCTGGAAGAAATTTTGGAGGGCTAAAATGTTTTATAGTGGGTTTGACGCGCTGTTCAGCATCCTGTTTCCGTTGGTGTTTCTGTTTGTGCTGGGCATGATCTTATTTACCGTGGTGGGCAACCTGCGCACATGGAGCAAGAATAATGCGTCCCCGCGCCTTACCGTCCCGGCCACTGTGGTGGCCAAGCGGACGAACGTTTCTCGCCATCATACGGACAATACGATGTCGCATACGTTCACTACCTATTATGCCACCTTTCAGGTAGAAAGCGGTGACCGCATGGAACTGGAAGTAGATGGTTCGGATTACGGAATGCTTGTCGAGGGCGATACCGGAAAGCTGAGCTTTCAGGGCACGCGTTATCTGGGGTTTGAACGGAAAGACGGGTGACTGATATGCAGCAAAAGCATTCAAGCGTGCCGGAGATCGTGGGCAGAAGCCTGTTTTATACGCTGACGAACTATCTGCTTATCAGCATGGAGCTGTCCTTCCGTGCGCAGTGGCTCTCGGTCTTGTTCTCGGCGGCGCTTGTATGGTGCAATATGGAGTATTGGAACGCCATTTACAGGCTGACCGGCAAAAAGCTTGCCGCATGGGTCTTGTGGGGCGTCTGCATTGCTGTAAGCACAGGCATTGCGTATTTTGCGGGGTATATCCAAGGGATGCTTGTTCCGCTTACAATATAATAAACGCGTTGCTGCGCGGTATTTTTGAAGAAATCGCAGAAGCTGTGACAAAAGTATTATTCTTTTATGAATTTTAGCACTCTACGCTTGACAGTGCTAAATGATTGTGCTATAACAGTGGCGTGCTCAGGAGGAAGGGCAAAAGGAGAGCCGCAAGGCTCCCCGAAAAGCCCTTTGCAAGGAGCTTCAAAACGTAATTTTATACCCGACCCGAACGCCGGGATTGGAGGTATGTTTTATGTTTATGCCGACTGTTTTTCATGAGAACCTGTTCGATGATCTCTTTGATCCGTTCTGGAACGAGGGTGCACTGGAGCGTGCGATGAACCGCGAAGCCCGCGACACCTTTGGTAAGCGCGGTGCAAACATGATGAAGACCGATGTCAAGCAGACGGACAACGGCTACGAAGTGGACGTTGATCTGCCGGGCTGCAAGAAGGAAGACGTTCAGATGGATCTGAGCGACGGCTATCTGACCATTCAGGCAGTGCGCAGCCACAGCAATGACGAAAAGGACAACAAGGGCCGCTATGTGCGGCGCGAGACCTTCTCCGGCAGCTGCGCCCGCAGCTTCTATGTGGGCGAGGTGAAGAAGGAGGACATCCACGCAAAGTTTGAGGATGGTGTCCTGCACATCGAGCTGCCCGCTCCTCAGCAGACAAAGGCTCTGCCTGAGAACCCGAATCTGATCGAGATCGAGTAAATGCCGACCGTGTGCGCCAAGGCATAGCACATATATGATGCCCCCGGAGAGCTGCAAGGCCCTCCGGGGGCATTTTTTGTGTACAGGCTTGTGATGACGGAGAGGGGAGAAAATACCTGTTTTTGCCAGAAAACTTTATTTTTCCACCGTTTCGTGGTATCCTTATAAGGCGCACGCAATACAGGCCTGCGGCTGCACTGGCAGCGGCTGCGGACTGCGTGCGGCAAAAAAAGAACGTATAGAAGAGAAAAGGGGGATAAAAGTCATGGGCGAATTTGCCTTTCAGACTTTACGGGAAAGTATCACCTCTGCCATCAGGAGCAAGATCCTTACCGGGGAATTACAGCCGGGCGTAAAGCTGGCCGAGCAGAAACTGGCTGAGGAGTTCGGCTCCAGCCGGGCACCCATCCGGGAGGCGCTGCGGCAGCTGGAACAGGAGGGCATGGTTGAATATTCGCGCAATGTAGGCTGCTCGGTGCGCCGGGTGAAGCCGGAGGACGCCTACGAGATCTACCTGCTGCGGGCAAATCTGGAAATGACGGCGCTGCGCTATTTTGATTGCAAATTCCCGGAGGAGGATCTGCACACCCTGCGCGGCATCTTAGAGGAGATGCGCAATGTCCGGCCGGGGGATCTTTCTCAGATCGTGGAGAACGACAACCGCTTCCATGCGGTCATCGTGCAGCGGGCGGGGCTGCCCAGACTGCTGAAATTCTGGGACGACCTGAACTACGGCAACCTGCTTGTTGGGGCGAACAGCGGCTCCAACCACGAGATACTGGCGCAGCGGCAGAACGGCATCCATACCAAGCTGTACGAGGCGCTGGCAAGCGGCGACACCGAGGTTGCCTGCCGCGCCGTCTACGCCCACTACATGGAGCCCATGGAGCGGATGCGCAGCGCAAACAGCGCCGTACAGGCAGCGGACGAAGCAGCAAAATAAGGGGAATTTGGCTGACCGTCTAAATTTTGACCAATCATTTTATGGAAATTGCAGATTGTCTACAATCTGCAATTATGCTATACTATCAAAGTGATCGGTCGAGTACTGCTGTATTTTTGGTAAAAATTGCGAAATGTATGCGGAACATCGGCCTTCTTACAGGAACTTCCGCCCTGTGTGGAAAAGAAAGAGAGGAATTGTCCGCATGTCTAACAAAGAAAAAGCCACAAAGATCTCGTGGCTTACCCTTGCCTTCATGGCCTTTTCTACGGTCTGGGGCTTCGGCAACATTACCAACGGCTTTGTGTACTTTAACGGTCCGCAGGTCATCTTCAGCTGGATCTTCATGTTTGTCCTGTACTTCATCCCCTATGCGCTGATGGTGGGTGAGCTGGGCTCTGCCTTTAAAAACGAGGGCGGCGGCGTCAGCTCCTGGCTGCACCAGACCACCAACGCAAAGCTGGCCTACTATGCCGGTTGGACCTACTGGGCCTGCCACATCACCTACATTGCCAGCAAGGGCAGCGGCTTTCTGAAGGCGCTGAGCTGGGCAGTTTTCCGCAATGCGGAGACTTACGATTCCTTCCCCACCCGCTACATCCAGCTGGCTACCTTCTGCATTCTGCTGCTGGGCTGCTACATTGCAAGTCTGGGTCTGAACCCCCTGAAAAAGCTGCTAACTGCCGCAGGCACCTGCACCTTCGTCATGTCCCTGCTGTACATCGTGATGATGTTTGCTGCCCCGGCCATCAACCCCACGGCAGAGTACGTCCACGCAAACCTGAGCTTTAGCAGCCTCATCCCCAACTTCAACGTCACCTACTTTACTTCTCTGTCCATTCTGGTGTTCGCTGTGGGTGGCTGCGAGAAGATCTCTCCCTACGTCAATAAGGTCGAGAACCCCAGCAAGGGCTTCCCCCGCGGCATGATCGCGCTGGCCGTCATGGTGGTCACCTGCGCCATTCTGGGCACGCTGGCCATGAGCCGTATGTTCGACCCCGCCGTCATCAACGCCAGCGCAGAGAGCTTCAACGCCTATGTCGCCAACAGTTCCTACTGGGCTTTCCAGAAGCTGGGTCAGTACTACCATGTGGGCGATCTGTTCATGATCATCTACGCCCTGTGCAACGTCATCAGCCAGCTCGCCGTGCTGATCTTGAGCATCGACGCACCGCTGCGTATGCTGCTGGATAACGAGCACACCAAGCAGTTCATCCCGCAGGCTTTGCACAAGGTCAACGCCCACGGCGTGCACAGCAACGGCATCAAGATGGTGGCTGTGCTGTCCGGCTCCATCATTCTGGCACAGTCCTTCGTGCCCGGTGCGGCTGCTGTTCTGCGCCAGCTGACCAAGCTGAACTCTGTGTGCATGCCCATGCGCTATCTGTGGGTGTTTGCCGCCTACATCGCCCTGCGCAACGCCTACGATACCATCCCCGCCGAGTACCGCTTTGTCAAGAATCAGGCCGTGGCCAAGTTCTTCGGCGGCTGGTGCTTTGCCGTTACTGCCGTGTGCTGCGTGCTGGGTATGTACGACAAGGACCCCTTTACCTTTGCACTGAACGTCATCACCCCTGTGGTGCTGACTGTGCTGGGATTCATTCTGCCCGCCCTTGCAAAGCGCGAGCAGACCGCTGCCAAAAAGTAACCTGAATATGCTTAAAAAGGGCCGGTCAGCACTGACCGGCTCTTTTCAGATACACCCAAGGAGGTTTATTTTTATGATCGCATCCGAAGTCCGTGAAATGCTGTCCTTCATCGACGGCAACCCCACCGCATACCACACCACCGCCGCTGTGCGGGATATCCTGCTGAAAGCAGGCTTTGCCGAGCTGCTGGAAAGCCGCAAGTGGGCGCTGGAACCCGGCAAGGACTACTTTGTCTGCCGCAACGGTTCCAGCATCATCGCCTTCCGCATGGGCGACCAGCTGGAAAATTACAGCTTCAACGTTGCCGCCGCCCATACGGATTCTCCCTGCTTCCGCATCAAGGAGAACGCCGAGATCCACATGGGGCAGAACTACACCAAGCTGAACACCGAGGGCTACGGCGGCATGATCTGCGCCACATGGATGGATCGTCCGCTGTCTGTGGCAGGTCGTGTGCTGGTGCAGGAGAACGGCGCTATCGTATCCCGTCTGGTGGCACTGGACCGCGACCTGCTGATGATCCCCAGCGTGGCCATCCACATGAACCGCGAGGTCAACGATAAGGCTTCCTTCAACAAGCAGGTGGATATGCTGCCTGTGCTGGGCGGCGCCTGCGAGGAGGGCGCGCTGAAAAAGCTGATCGCAGAGGAGCTGAAGGTGTCCGAGGAGCAGATCCTTGGCAGCGATTTGTTCCTCTATGTGCGGGAAAAGGCCACCGTCTGGGGCTGCAACGAGGAGTTCATCTCCTGCGGCCGTCTGGACGACCAGCAGTGCGTTTACGGCATCCTGAAAGGTCTGCTGACCGCCAAGAACGCCCGCTCCATCGGCGTGGCAGCCTTCTTTGATAACGAGGAAGTCGGCTCCGGCACCAAGCAGGGCGCAGCTTCCACCTTCCTGTACGATGTGCTGCACCGCATTGCCCAGAGCCTTGGCGGCAACGATGAGGACTTCCACCGCGCGGTGGCTTCCAGCTTTATGGTCAGCGCCGACAACGCCCACGCCGTGCACCCCAACCACCCGGAGCACACCGATGTGAACAACTGCACCTACATGAACAAGGGTGTGGTCATCAAGACCCACGCAGGTCAGAAGTACACCAGCGATGGCATGAGCGTTGCCGCCGCCCGGGAACTGGCTGCCCGCGCCGGTGTGCCGCTGCAATACTTTGCAAACCGCTCCGATAAGGTGGGCGGCAGCACGCTGGGCAATCTGGCTATGGCACAGGTGTCCATGAACTGCGTGGACATCGGCCTGCCCCAGCTGGCGATGCACTCCTGCTACGAGACCGCCGGCGCAGAGGATACCCTCTCGCTCATCAAACTGATGCAGGAGCTGTACAGCAGCCACTTTGAAGAGACTGCTTTCGGCACCCTTTCCATCAGCAAATAAACCGATAAAAGCAAAAAAGACTGCTGTGCGCTGTTTTGCACGGCAGTCCTTTTTGTGTAAAAGTTGATTTTCCGTGGCCGGTTAAGCTCGGATATAGAAATCCGATGGTAGTTGTGGTAAAATAAGGCATCCGGGAGCGCCGGGCGCTCCGCTGCAACATCAAAAATGGAGGTTTTCTATGAAAAAGACCTATCGCTCGCTCTTTTGTCTGCTTGCGGTGCTGCTGCTCAGCGTCAGCGCACTGCCCTCTGCTTCGGCGCTGTTTTCCAAGAAGCTCTACTATTATGGTGTAGTAGAGGGCGTCAGCCGCACCGTGGAGGGCAAGGTGGAGTCTATTCTGGTGACTGCGGAAGAGCAGGAGACCTATCAGATGATCGTTACCGACAGCACCGTCTGGCAGGACCATGACGAAAAGACCACCTCCGACCCCGCTACCCTTGCGGTAGGCGAGCAAATCTGTGTGGTGCACGACCCGGCTGTGATGATGTCGCTGCCGCCGCAGTCGGTGGCGTATACCGTCATCCGCAACTTCCCCGCAGGCACGGATCTGGAACAGGAAGCCCGGGATGCCGCCTGCCCGGTGAAGAAGTTCTTTGCCGACACCCGCAAGGCCATTTCGGACTGGTTCTACCAGACCATGCCTATCTGAGGGGAAAGCTCCTTCTATAACGCAAAAAACTGCTGCCCCGTACCGGATGCCAAAGCGTCCGGGCAAAGGGGCAGCAGTTTTTTTATGCAAGGTTATGCGGCGCTTTGCGACAAAAGCGCTGTATACCGCTATTTATTTTCGGGGGGGGGTAACGCGGAAGCGCTTTACCACCTGTTCCAGTGCGCTGATGTCCACAGGCTTGGACAGGTGTTCGTCCATGCCGGCTTCCTTACTCTTTTGCATATCCTCAAGGAAGGCGTTGGCGGTCATGGCAAGGATGGGGATGGTGCGTCCCAGCGGGTTTTCGCCGCTGCGGATGCGGCGGGTGGCTTCCAAGCCGTCCATCACCGGCATCTGCACGTCCATCAAAATCATGTCGTAATCGCCGGGCTTGACGCTGGCAAAGGCATCCACGATCTCCTGACCGTTGGGGCAGATGGTGCAGCTTGCGCCTTTTGTTTCCAGCAGCATTTGCAGAATCTCGGCGTTGATGGCGTTATCCTCGGCACAGAGGAACTTCATGCCGGACAGGGGAGAAGTGGTCTCTTCTTCCTCCGGGAGCGCCTGCGCCTGTTGCACCGTGTCCGCTTTGGTGTCAATGGGAAATTCCAGCACCACCTCAAAGCGGGTGCCCTTACCGGTGGCACTCTCTACGCTGATGGAGCCGCCCATCAGGTCTATGACGCTTTTGGTAATCGCCATACCCAGACCCGTGCCCTGCACCTTGTTGGTGCCGGAGCGCTCCTCACGGGTAAAGGGGTCGAAAAGGGTCTTTTGGTAGTCCGCGCTCATGCCGATGCCGTCATCCTGCACCACAAAGCGGTACCGGGCGTAGTGCTCGTTCCGGGGCAGCTCTTCCACCTCAAACCGGATGTGCCCGCCGGTGGGCGTATACTTGACCGCGTTGGAGAGGATGTTCATCAGCACCTGATTCAAACGGTTGGGGTCTGCCAGCACGTTTTCGTGCTGCAAATTGGTGCTTACCGTAAAGCTCTGACTGCGCTGACCTGCCTGCTGCCGGATGATGCTGTCCAGCTGGCTGATCTGCTGGGGCAGGTTCATCTTTTCCACATGCAGGGTGGTCTTGCCGCTCTCGATGCGGCTCATATCCAGAATATTGTTGATGATGCCCAGCAGCAGCTGACCGGAGCTTTCCAGCTTGCCCAGATGCTCGGCAAGCTTTTCCGGCTCGTGCAGCTCGTTTTTCATCAGGGCGGTGATGCCGATGATGGCGTTCATGGGGGTGCGGATATCGTGGCTCATGTTGGAGAGGAAGTCCGTCTTGGCTTTGCTGGCACGCTCGGCGGACTGTAACGCCTCGGCGGCAGCATCCTGCGCCCGCCGCATCTCGTCGTTGGCCTGCGTCAGCTGGACGTTATACTGCTCCAGACGGAGGTTCGTCTTTTTTTCAGCCTGCAGCTCCCGCTGCTGCTTTTCCCGCAAAAGGAACCAGCCAGCAATGACTGCCATGATCGAAAACACCGTTGCAAAGCCTACAATAACGGCCATGACGATATTGACCAGCTTCTGCGTATTCACGGCCACATATTCTGCTGGAACAAGGAACGCCAGCGTCCACTGGGCGTTTTCCATCTGCTTCAGGGCGTAGTAATACTCAGTTCCGTCCAGCACAGCGTTGGAATAACAGGAGCCTGTGCGGGCAAGCCGCTCCTTTGCTACTGCAAAGGAAGAACCGTGCAGATAGGACATCTGGGAGAGCACGGTGTATACGTTGTGCCCCTTCAACAGCTCGGTATCATTGGCGTTGAACAGCTTGAAACCGTTGTTGTCCAGTACATAGACGCTGTTGTTATTTTCGTAGGCGTCGCAGCGGAAATAATCGTTCAGTTGGGTCATGCTCTGCGAAATACCAAAGTAGCGCAGGGTGATCTCTTTCTCTCCGCTTTGCAGTGTGATGGGGGTGGAGAGCTGTTCCAGAAACACCATCCGGGAGTCGTCCACGGTCAGCGAATTGGAAACATAGCTGACCCGCTGCGGCGCGTTTTCCAGATAGTTCATTTCCCGCAGCAGACCCGTGCGGCCATACTCGGTATAATAACGCCCGGCAGCATCCACGGCGATCAGTTCGATCTGTTTTTCATGGTAATTGGAAAGCTCCGACAGCTTTTTCAGATAGCGGTAGAGATCGGTATCAGTCTCCAGCGGGGTGTTGTACAAATAATTACACTGCACATTCACCTCGTCCCAGTGGTTGTCGATCACATCCTCAAGACTGTGGAACATCTGGTGAGTGACCTCTTCCATCTGGCTCAGCCGCTCGTGGTAGACAAGGTTTTGGATGTAGGTCTGGCTCATGACAAAAAGGGTCAGGATCAACACGATGATGACAAAGCCGAAGCCCACAAACAGCTTTTTATAGATTTTGTTGTTCACATCCAGTATCTCCTGTCCGTTTTATTCAACTCCATGCGGTGTCTGCCCGGCTGATGGTGGTGTAAGCACCAAAGAAGGCTTTTGCGGCATCCATGCCCACCACGCCGCTGTCTGTCACCGTTGCTTCGGCAGCCAGCTGGTCGCTCACACCGCAGATAGCAACCTGATAAGTCTTGCCCGCCTCCGGCTGCACCGGGCTTACCAGCACATAGGGGTAGCCCTTGCCGTTGCCGTAGGCATCGTAACCAGAAGCCAGCAGGTCGCTGATCTGCTGCCCGGTCAGGGTGACGGTCTGGATGGTGCGGTTCCAGCCGGTGGGCAGGATGACCGAAAGGTCGTAATCCGTAATGCCCTTGGCGTACAGCTTGGCGGCTACGCCGTGGTGGTTCTGCTCGGTGGGGTTGCCGGGGATCCATGTGCTCAGCGAGACCAGCGCAAGGTCGCTGCCGGTAGCCTGTGCAAAGCAGCGGCCTACCAGCATGGCGCAGTCCTGCTGCGAAAGCTCCTCCGTAACGGTAGTGATGACATCCGGGGTGTTGTTCACCACACTGTCCTGATCCTCGTCCAGCTGACGGATGACATCCTCCATGGTGGCGTTGCCCTTCATGAAGTCCAGCATTTTAAGGCCGGTGGTCACGAAGGTGTTTTCCCAGCCGGAATAGATAAAGGGCGCGGTGTTGCCTGCGTTCAGGGTATCGGCGATGTCGGCATAGTAGGTGCCGTCTGCCTTTGCACCCTTGAAGGGCAACAGGCTGCTTTTCAGCGCCGTTGCGGGCTGCAGAGCGCTGGTGCCTGCAACGGTGGAAAGCACACGCATCACCTTGAGCGCATCTTCCAGCTTCTGGGGGTTCTGTTTCAGCTTTTTATTCAGACCGTAGAAGCGGTTCACATTCAGCACAAAAACGTTCTGGGTGCCGTCCTCGGAAAGATAGGGCATCAGGCCGAATTTATCGGCGTTGCCGTCTGCCTCCACAATGCCGTTGGTGTTTCCGATCAAAAACAGGGTATTCCCCTCGGCCATCCTCTGCAGGGTCACATTGTCGTCAAGAGCATCGCCGGAGTCGTTCAGCATCCCGATGTCCTTCCACTTTTTGACATACGCCATTGCCTGCATCATGCCGGGGGTGTTGCTGACGTTTGCCTTGCCGGAAAGATAATCCTTCTGCCACAGTCTGCCGTCCAGCGTGCCAAGGAAATCGGCATCTGCAATGTTGCACAGATACTGGAAACCGTAGCCCGGGTACTGGATCTGCGGCAGGCAGAGATCGACCCCGGCTTCCTTGGCTTTTGCAGCCAGCACTTCCAGCTCAGCGAAAGAATTGGGCAGCTCCCAGCCGTGTTCCCGCAGCAGGGTCTTGTTGTAGGTGATGCCGTAGCAGTTGTAAACCGAGGGCAGCAGATAGATGGCACCGTTGTCGAACACGTCCTGCAGACGGGACTCCACATAGTTGTCCGTAAAATCGTAGCCGGAAAGGTCCAGCAGTTTGTCGGAGACCAGATCGATCTGGGGGTCGTAGTAGGTCAAGGTGCAGACGTCCGGCAGGTCGCCTGCCGCAAACATATTCTGCAAACAGGTGGTGGTGTTATCGCCGCTGTATGGCACGACCTCGATGTTCACTTCCGGGTAAACGCTGTGCACCTGCTCAATAAAGGCTTCTATCTCCTTATAAGGTGCCATAAAGGTGACGGCTTCGTGCGCATCTGCTGTTTTGCTTTCAGCCTTGCCGCCGCCGCAGGCGGTCAGCGCTGCCGTGGCAGCTGCAACGCTGCAAGCCTGCAAAAAGGAGCGGCGGGAGATCTTTTTTATCATATAAATATACTTTCCTCACATTTTCGGAAGGCAGTACTGCGCAAGTGCAGGAGCGCAGTGCTACCTTAGCGATTCTTACACACCCCACAGGAACCCCTACGCTCGCGGCCTGTCCGCACGGGGCATACGCCGATTTTCCCATAAAATAACAATCATATTGTATCATTGTAACAAAAGTGTTTCAAGCTGTTTTTTGAAGGATTTTGCATGGAAAAGGGCGAACAACCGCGTGCTTTGCAGCTGCACGGCATAAAAATACCCCTGACACCGGGGAAGGGTATCAGGGGGTATGGTATTCCGGGCACGCTGTTTTATTGCAGGGGCTCTTTTGCGCGCAGACGCCGAAAGGTGTCCTCTTTTACAAGCTCGATGACCACCGCTGTCAGGGGGATAAAGAAGATAATGCCGATGATGCCAAAAAGCTTTCCGCCGATCATGGCGGCAATAAGGGTGTATAGCGGCGAAAGCCCCACGGATTTTCCCACCACACGGGGATAAATGAACTGGTTTTCAACAAACTGCACGGCAAGGTACACGATCAGGCAGCGCACCGCCAGCACAGGGTCTACCAACAGCACAAGGAACACACTGACCACGCAGGAGATCAGTGCACCCACATAGGGGATGATGGCGCAGATGGCGGTGAGCACGCCCACCAGACTGCCGTAGGGGATCTTGAAAACGGAAAATGCAAGAGCCATCAGAACGCCAAGGATCACTGCCTCGCTGCATTGTCCCGTTAAAAAGTTTGCAAAGGACTGCCGGAACAGCCGGCAGAACTTCAGCACCCCGGCGGCGTGGGCAGGCTTCAGGTAGGCGCACACCAGCGTGCGGGCTTGGTGGCCGAGGCTCTCCGTACTAAGGGACATATAGACGGAGATGATCAGCGCAAACGAGGCGGTGATCGCGATATTCACCGTGGCAGAGACAGCCCCTACCGCATTGACCAGCACCGTGTCGATGCTTGCGGTGACCTTGTGCAGCAGCTGCTCCCAGTTGATGCCCTCCAGCCAGTTCATCAGCCAGCCCATGTCAGCATCCTGTGCGTTGAGATAGGCAGTCCAGCGGGGAATATTGGCCTCGATCTGCACATACAGGCTGTGGAAGGACTGCACCAGCTCCGGAATCAGCAAAGTCAGCGCCAATACCAGCACCAGCACAACGCCCAGCAGGGTGATGAAAAAGCTGAGAAGGTGGATCACTTTCGCCGAGGGCTGCTTTTTGGCCTTGCCGAACAGGCGGTTCAGCCGCTTTTCCAGACCGGTCATGGGCACGTTGATAAAAAGCGCCAGAATGCCGCCCGCCAGAATGGGCAGTACCAGATCTATCAGCTTTGCGGCAAAGGCCAGAACGTCAGAAAGCCGCAGCAGCGCTACAAAAAGCGTTACCCCTACCACGGTAACGAGCAGAGATTGTTTTGTTTTTGGTTCCATGAAAAAGTTCCTTTCCCGGAAGATTGTGGCAGCAGGCAGCAAAAAGACCGCCCGCCGGCTCTTTTTGGTATTGTAATCGGAAGAAAAGGGCTTGTCAAGACGAGAGAAGGGGAAACGGGACGTTATAAAAGCAGTTTGCGAGAATGCAAGCGGGAGCTTTTCAGTAGGGAAAAAGCGTGGTATACTTGGCCAGAGCAAATTTAAAAAAATTGAGAGAAACACAGCTTGAAAGGAAATAGATCATGTCGAAAGATGAATATCTGATCACAGATGCGCCGCTGAAAGCGCTGACGGTTTTTGCAATGCCAATGATCCTGGGCAGCTTTTTTCAGCAGGTCTATAACATGGCAGATTCCATCATAGTCGGTCAGTTTGTCGGTTCCTCGGCACTGGCGGCTGTCGGTGCCTGTGCTGCGCTGACCAATGTTTTTATCTGTGTGGCGCTGGGTGCCGGTGTGGGTGCCGGTGTGCTGGTAAGCCGCTATTTTGGCGCTAAAAACTATGGCAAAATGAAAACCATCGTGTCAACGTCCCTGCTCAGCTTTCTGGTTTTGAGCGTTGTCCTTGGCGTTTTTGGCTTTAGCTTTTCCCGTGCTATGATGAGCGGCTTGCAGACGCCCGCCGATATTCTGGAGGATGCGGTGCTGTATCTGCGGGTCTATTTTGTGGGCTTCCCGTTTTTGTTCATGTACAACATTCTTTCCACCATGTTTACCTCCATTGGGGAGTCCAGGATCCCGCTGGGTCTGCTGATCTTTTCCTCCATCCTGAATATTTTTATGGATCTCTGGATGGTGGCGGGGCTTGGCTTGGGCGTGTTTGGCGCAGCCCTTGCCACGTTGATCGCACAGGGCATTTCTGCGGTGTTTTCGTTTTTGATCTTCCTGCACCGGATGCGGCAATATAAAAGCCCCTTTAATAAGTTCGATCGGCAGGAGCTGGCTTCCATGCTCCGCATTGCGGTGCCGTCGGTCTTGCAGCAGTCCACCGTGTCCATCGGCATGATGATCGTGCAGGCGGTGGTAAACCCCTTCGGCACACAGGCGCTTGCCGGATATGCAGCAACGATGCGGGTAGAAAATGTTTTCTCGCTGATCTTTGTCTCCATCGGCAATGCGGTCTCGCCCTATATCTCCCAGAATTTTGGTGCAAAGAAGATCGACCGCCTCAAAAAAGGCTACCACGCTGCGCTGGTGCTGGACCTGTGCTTTGCGGTCATTGCCTTTGCGGTCATTGAAACCCTGCACACCCAGATCTCCTCGCTGTTCTTGGGCAAAGACGGAACGGCGCTGGCCTATCAGGTGTCCGGTGATTATATGCGGTGGCTGGGTTACTTCTTCATCTTCATGGGCATCAAGATGGCGACCGATGGCGTGCTGCGCGGGCTTGGTATCATGCGCCCGTTCCTCATTGCCAACATGGTAAACCTTGCCATCCGCCTGTCCGTTGCCCTGATCTGTGCACCGCGCTTTGGTATTGCCTTTGTCTGGCTTGCCGTCCCGGCAGGGTGGCTGGCAAACTTTCTGGTCTCCTATGCGGCGCTCAGAAGATCGTGGCCGACGGAAAATGCAGCGGCACCTCAATGATTTTGTGCAGCGCGGGAGCCTTTTTTCTGCGCCTGCCCCGGCTTGTTACAGTGGTTTACTTTTGGCAGCGGAAATGCTATGATACACCTTAGAAAAAAAGCAAGGAGGAGCTACAATGGGCATTGCAGGGAACGAATGGGGTTTTCAGGTGGGCACGCTGCCCAAAGGTGCGCGGGATAAGATCAGCGATGTGCCGGGGGTGACGGTAGGGCACTGCACCTTGGCAGATGGCGTGGTGCAGACGGGCGTAACGGCGCTGTTGCCACACCAAGGGGATATTTTCCACGAAAAAGTGCTGGCGGCCAGCTATGTCATCAACGGCTTTGGCAAGACCACCGGCCTTGTGCAGATCGACGAGCTGGGCACGCTGGAAACGCCCATCCTGTTTACCAACACCCTCAGCGTGGGCACGGCACAGACCGCGCTGGTAAAGTATATGCTGGAGAAAAACCCCGACATCTGCGAGACCACCGGCAGCGTGAACCCGGTGGTCTGCGAGTGCAACGACTGCGGCCTGAACGACATCCGGGGGCTTCATGTGACCGAGCAGCACGTTTTTGCCGCGCTGGCAGACTGCAAGGCAGATTTTGCCGAGGGTGCCGTAGGTGCCGGGCGGGGGATGCGCTGCCACGGGCTGAAAGGCGGCATCGGCTCCGCCTCCCGGGTGGTGGAACTGGACGGAAAACCCTACACCATGGGCGCACTGGTGCTCTCCAACCATGCGCTGTTCGATGACCTCATCGTGGCGGGCACGCCCATCCATACGCTCCTGAGCGACAGCATCCCGCCCCACGAGGATAAAGGCTCCATCATCACGGTGCTGGCCACGGATATCCCCCTGAGCGAGCGGCAGCTGCGGCGGCTGTGCCGCCGGGCGCTGGTGGGGCTTTCCCGCACAGGTTCCTACTGCGGCAACGGCAGCGGCGAGATCGTCATCGCCTTTACCACCGCCAACCGGGTGCCGCATTACTCGGAGAAAGCCCTGCTGCCCATGACCCTGCTCCACGATGATGCCATCAACCCTTTGTTCCGGGCGGTGGCAGAGTGCGTGGAGGAAAGCGTTCTCAGCAGCCTGCTCCACGCCGAGACTGTTACCGGCAACCACGGCCAAACCTTCCACAGCCTGACAGAACTTCTGAAAAACCGCGCCTGAGGCGCTACAATACAGCAAAAGCCCTGCATCCGGTGCAGGGCTTTTGCTTTACTTAATAGCGGCGGTGGATCTTTTTGGTGGGCTTGCGGCGGTTCCAGCCGTTTAGGAACGTCCACAAAAAGTAAATTGCGGCAGAGATAATACTTAGCGTTATCACAACTTTGAGGTACAGACTGCCCAGAAACTCCCGGAACCGGGCCACCGTGAACAGCAGCGGGTTCAGGCTGACATCCTGCCCGGCGATCAGGTCCACCACGCCGATGGTCTCACCGGCCAGCTTGAGCTCCACGGTGCCTACTACGTCGCCCTGCTGGATGGGCGCGCAGACGTAGTCCGGCAGGTGGAAGTATTTCTGAGTGACGGTGCCGTCGCTGGTGGAGGGCAGCAGGGTCATCATGCTGTCGTTGGGGTACAGCTGCAAAGTGTCTGTATCGGAGGAATACTTTACCGGGATCTCCGCAATGGTCAAATCAGTGTCCAGCGCAGCCTGAATGGAAAAGCTGTCGAACACCCAGTCCATCAGTTTGACCGTCTCGAACAGGGCAGGGCGGCGGTTGGCGTAGCCGAAGGTATCGCAGCTGTCGGGGCTGTCCATCACGCAGAAGATATAGGTGGCACCGTCCTTGTTACCCCACGAAACATAGCTCTGGGTGCCGGTATCGTTTTTAAAGGCGGTCACATTGCACATACCGCCCTGCATGGCGCTGCGGTAGTAGCTGCCGCCGCTGGCTTTGCTCAGCGCGGCATTCTGGCTGACCAGCACCGAGGAAGAGCGGTGCTTCTCCTTGGCGGGCATGGTAAAGCTGGGCGCGCCGGACACCTCCACAAAGGCGTCAAAGCTCATCAGGTAGCGCAGGATCAGGTACATATCCACCGCGCAGGTAGTGTTGCCACTGTCGATGCCGCAGGCGTCCGTCCAGTTGCTGGCGGTGGTGCCGATGCGCTGGGACAGGGTGTTCATCTGCGCCACCCAGCCGTCCAGATCGCCGCCGGCAAGGGTGTACGCCACACCCATGGCTGCCTCGTTGGCATTGCGGGTAAGCATGGCGTACATGGCTTCCCGGTAGGTGAAAGTTTCGTTGGAGCGCATATCTGCGTTATTGGTGTTATAAACATAGTCCGAGATGGCAAAGGGCATCTGGAAGGTGTTGTCCAGCTGGTCGGCGTAGTTGGTCAGCAACACGGCAAGGGTCATATATTTGGTCAGACCGCCGGCAGATACCTGCTTTGTGCTGTCCTTATCATAGACGATAATGTTGGTATCGGTGTTCACGATATAGGCGCTTGCAGCCTGCACCTGATACACCGGGCTGGGGTCGAACATGGCCCCGGCGGGCAGCACAAGGCAGCTGAGCAGAAATACAAATGAAAGAACCAGTGCAAAAATACGTTTCATGTGGACAATTCCTTTAAAAAGCGATAAAATATACAAGATACGGCTGCGCTGTGCGGCGCGCCGGAAGATCAATTTTGCAGCAAGCGTGCTGTGTTCTATAATAATAACAGGTTTGCCGGGGTGTTACAAGAGCCTTGCGGTGTTTTACACCGTTCTTTCGCTCCGGCAGGGAGGGCAGGAATGGTATATCTTACAGGGGATACCCACGGCGATATCCAGCGCTTCAAGCAGGGCAAGCTGCGCTGGCTTGGCAAAAAGGACACCGTGGTGGTGCTGGGAGATTTTGGCTTTGTGTGGGACGGCAGCGCAGAGGAACAGAAAAAGCGGGACTGGCTGCGAAAGCGGCCGTATACCCTGCTGTTTCTGGACGGCAGCCACGAAAACTACGACCTGCTGGCGCAGTACCCGGAGACGGAGCTGTTCGGCGGCAGGGTGCAGAGCCTTGGCGGCAACGTATACCATGTGTGCCGGGGCAGTGTGCTGGAGCTGGAGGGCAAGAGCTATCTCTGCTTCGGCGGCGCGGAAAGTCAGGATAAGGACGACCGGGAGCCGGGCGTGAACTGGTGGAAGCAGGAGATGCCCAGTGACGAGGAGTACGACACCTGCCGCCGCAACTTAGAGAAAGTAGACTACAAGGTAGATTATGTGCTGACCCACGATGCACCAAGCAGATTTTTGGATTTTACCGCCCTTGCCCTTGGCGAAAGCAACCGTCTGCACCTGTTTCTGGATGAGATCCTGCTCAAGCTGACCTACGAAAAATGGTTTTTCGGCTGCTATCACAAGGATGTGCAGCTTTCCACCAAGAGCCGGTGTGTGTTCTGCGATGTCATCCCCATGGGCGAGCGGCGCACCGGGCTGTTCCACCGATAGGAGGCAAAATGCAGGTCACAGTAAAACTTTCTGCCCGGGAGGGCGCGGCGCACGTCAGCGGCATTCTGGCTGGCTTTACTCTGCTGGCAAAGCGCGGGGAGCTGACCCTGCGGGTGCAGGACGCGCGGCAGGGCAATCCCCTTGCCCGGGAAGCGCTGCTGGAAACCGAGATCGACGGCCGCACGGTGGTGTTTGACCTGATGGACGGCTACTTCTACAACGACCCGGCGGCGGTGCTGGCGCTGTTCCACCGGGCGGATGTGGTGTTCAAACGTTCTTTTTCAGCCGAAAAGAACCGGCAGTTCCCGGGCGATATCCCTGCAAAACTGCGGCCGCTGGGGCTGAACTATTACGTTACCTGTCCGGGCTCGCCGCTGGAAGCGGAGCGCGGCGTAAAGAGCCGCCTGAAGCAGTGGGCGCTTTCCACCCGCTGCTACCCGCAGGACTTTGAAGCCCGGCTGACCCGGGTGCGCAAAAAGCCGCGCATCCTCTTTCTGACCCGTCTGTGGGACCCGGAGGAACCGGCGGTGCAGCAATACCCGGAGTTACAGGCAGAGTGGCGGCAGGTGAACGCAGATCGCATCGAGCTGCTGCACCGGCTGCAAGCTGCTTTTCCGGAACAGTTCACCGGCGGCGTATCGGACAACGCCTGCGCCCGGCGGCTGTGCCCGGAACTGATTTTGCCGGACAAGCTGACCGGCAAGCGCGCCTACCTGCACCGGATGCAGCACACGGAAATTTGTGTGGCTTCTACCGGACTGCACGGCTCTACCGGCTGGAAACTGGCTGAGTATGTGGCGGCGGGGCGCGCCATCGTTACCGAGCCGCTGCGGTACACCCTGCCGGGCGGCTTTGAAGAGGGCAAAAACTATAAAACATATACGTCCCCGGCAGAGTGCGAGGCGCAGCTGCGGCAGCTGCTGGCAGACCCGGCGGCGATCTTAGCCATGGCGCAGCACAATGCGGCGTACTATCAAGCGTGGCTGCGGCCGGAGCAGCAGGTGCGGCAGGCTTTGCGGCAGCTGGAAATAGGGGAAATGTAAGGGGAAAATGGGGTATGGAAGAGCAGAAACGGCATAGCGGCTTTGAGGCGATGCGCATTCTCAGTATGGTGATGATCGTTCTGATGCACGGCATCGGGCACGGCGGGCTGGGCAGTGCGGCACCGCAGGGGTCGGCAGCATTCTGGATCTACTGGCTGCTGTTTATTCTGGCGCGTGTATCCACAAACTGTTTTGTAATGCTTTCCGGCTATTATCTGCCGGAGCGCAAGGGGGCTGTCCGCGCCGGGCGGCTGTTCCGCATCGGGGCACAGGTATGGTTTTACTCCATGCTCACTTTCTGCGTTGCGGTCAGGGCGGGTGCGGTGCCGCTTTCAGCCATTTCGCTGCTCCGGGCACTTTTACCCCTTACCTCCAACGGCTACTGGTTCGCCTCGGCCTATTTTTTACTGTACCTCTCGGTGCCGGTGCTGAACACGGTGGTGCAAAGCCTTGACCGGCGGCAGTACAAAACACTGCTGCTGGTGGCGCTGCTGCTGCAAAGCGTGTGGGGCACGCTGTTCTACTGGGCAACGGATGAAACCTTTGTGAATAACGGGTACAGCTTTATCTGGTTCTACACTCTGTATTTTATTGCGGCTTATTTCCGCAAATACCGGGTGACCGTGCCCAGCGGGCTGTGTTTGCTGGCATATCTGGCAGCTTCGGCGGCGGGGCTGTTCAACCGGATGCTGGCGCTGCGGGTGGAAAACGCCCTGCACCTGAACGGTTTTGTGAATACCGTCAACGGTTATCAGGCACTGGCTACGGTCATCGCCTCGGCAGCAATGTTTTTGCTGTTCCAGAATATCCGTATCCGCTCGGACTACTGGCGGCGCTGGGTCTTTCGGCTGGCACCGCTGTCCTTCGGGGTGTATCTGCTGCACGACAGCGATTTTACCCGGGCGCTGCTGTGGCAGCTGGTAGACCTGCCCCGGTTCGGCGGGGCGCTGCTGCCCTCGCTGGCGTACCTGACCGGTGCGGTGCTGCTGGTTGCCGCTGCGGGTTACGCGGTGGATGCCGTGTATCAGCGGCTCTACCGCCTGCTGCACCTGCCCGCACTGGAAACAAAGCTGGACGCCCTGACCACCCGCATCCTGCAAAACATTGTTGGGAGCAAGGAAGTGTAAAGAAAAGCGCTGTCGCACGAGTTTTTTGTGCGACAGCGCTTTTTTAGTTCATCGGCCCGGCCTTGTCGAACATCTGCTGCACCTGCGCGGCCAGCAAAGCGTGGGCAGGGCTTTCCAGCAGCGGGTCGGCGGCAAGCAATGCAGCGGCCTCGCTCTGAGCGGCGTGCAGGGTACGGGTGTCATTCATCAGGTCGGCGATCTGCAAGGTGGGCAGACCATGCTGGCGGCTGCCGAAAAAGTCGCCGGGGCCGCGGGTCTCCAGGTCGTACTGTGCCACGGCAAAGCCGTCGGTGGTGGAGCAGAGGAATTTCAGCCGCTTCTGCACGGCCTCGCTGGTGTTGTCGCTGACAAGGAAGCACCAGCTCTCGACAGCGCCGCGTCCCACCCGCCCGCGCAGCTGGTGCAGGGCGCTCAGACCGTAGCGCTCGGCGTTTTCGATCACCATCACGCTGGCATTGGGCACGTCCACGCCCACCTCGATGACGGTGGTGGACACCAGTGCGTCCAGCCGCCCGGCCTTGAAATCCTCCATGACGGCAGCTTTCTCCTTGGGTTTCAGCTTGCCGTGCATCAGCCCCACCCGGCGGTCGGGCAGCAACGCCTTGGCGATGTCCTCGTAGTAGGTCTTGACGGCGTTCAGCCCGCCGTCCGGCACATCCTCGATGGCGGGGCAGACCAGATACACCTGCCGCCCCTTGTCGATCTCGCTGTCCAGAAAACGGTACAGGTCTCGCCGCCGCTTGCCGGTGATGCACCGGGTCTTGACCGGGGTGCGCCCGGGGGGCAGCTCGTCCAGAATGGAGATGTCCAAGTCGCCGTAGATCAGCAGCCCCAGCGTGCGGGGGATGGGGGTGGCACTCATGACCAGCACATGCGGTGTCAGCTTCGGATCATGTTCACTGCCCTTGTTTCCCAGGGCCTCCCGCTGCCCTACGCCGAACCGGTGCTGCTCATCGGTAATGACCAGGGCCAGCCGGTCATAATGCACTTTTTCCTGGATCAGGGCATGAGTTCCCACTATGATATCTGCCTCGTGGGAAGCAATCTTTTCGTAGGCCAGACGTTTTTCCTTTGCCGTCATGGATCCGGTGATGAGAACCACATTTTTATCAACACCATGCTTTTCAAAAAGTTCTGTCACAGATTCGAAATGCTGCCTCGCAAGGACTTCCGTCGGAACCATAAGGGCTCCCTGATATCCATTCTCACAGACGGCCAGAAGCGCCAGTACCGCTATGATCGTCTTACCGGAGCCAACATCCCCCTGGATCAGGCGTGACATCACTAGCTTTCCGCACATCTCCTCCTGGATCTGTTCCCAGACTCTCTTCTGTGCTCCGGTCAGTTCATAT
>ERZ780207.486-NODE-486-length-42805-cov-15.702269_pt1 | contig 42805 bp, 37 predicted proteins | sample MGYA00510977_ERZ780207 | MGnify/ENA primary metagenome ERZ780207 (study PRJEB29588, sample SAMEA2151383) | human gut metagenome | biome: human gut; feature: human-associated habitat; material: faeces | place: Denmark | collected 2008/2010 ...
AGGCTGTTTTTTATGTTTTTGTTTTTGATTCCATTCACGATTCGGCAACAATGCATAATCTATCCCTTGGAATTTTCCGCTGAACCCTAATTTCCCACACTTGTTGACTCGTAGACTTGTTGACTTTTTTATGGTGGATATCGGGAAAATGTGTATTTTTGTGGAAGACAATATTTTTTACACCATTACATAAATTTTTAATGCTTATGAGATTGAGAAAGTTGATGGCTTTGGCACTGTTGCTGGCTTGCATCGGTGGAAAAAGCGTGGCTCAAACTGCTCCCTACGAGCCTTCGGCAGAGAATCTGCGTTCGCGCGCCGAGTTTGCCGATATGAAATTTGGTATATTTCTGCACTGGGGCATCTACAGTATGTTTGCCCAAGGCGAATGGTATTTGCAAAATTCAGGCACCGACCGCAATGAATATGCGAAGGCCGCCGATGCGTTCTTCCCTCACCGCTTCGATGCGAAAAAATGGGTGGAGGCGTTTAAAGACGCTGGAGCGAAGTACGTTTGTTTCACCACACGCCATCACGATGGCTTCTCGATGTGGAAAACTGATGCGTCGGATTATAACATCGTGGATGCTTCGCCATTCCACCGCGATGTGGTGGGCGAACTGGCTGCCGCGTGCCACGATGCCGACATGCGTTTGCACCTCTACTATTCGCATATCGACTGGACGCGCGAGGATTATCCTGCCGGCAGAACCGGTTTACGCACTGGCAAAAAGCCCGAAAACGCCAACTGGGCGCACTATTACGACTTTATGAACAAGCAACTCACCGAACTGCTCACTCGCTACGGCAAGATTGGTGCCATCTGGTTCGACGGTTTTTGGGACCACGATAGCGACTCCATTCCGTTTGACTGGCAACTTCGTCCGCAATACGATATGATTCACCGCCTGCAACCTGCGTGCCTGATTGGCAACAACCACCACGAGGCGATTAAGGACGGCGAGGACATTCAGATTTTTGAGCGCGACCTGCCTGGCGAAAACACCGCTGGATTTGTGGAAAAAGCGGCGTCGGTAAGCCGTTTGCCTTTGGAGACCTGCCAAACGATGAACGGCATGTGGGGCTACAAGGTTGTGGACCAGAACTATAAGTCGGTGGCGCAGATTGTGCAACTGCTCATCAACACTTCGGGCAAGGGCGCAAACTTGCTGCTCAACATTGGCCCTCAACCTAATGGCGAACTCCCTGCCATAGCTCTCAAGCGCCTGAAAGGTGTGGGCAAGTGGCTTCGTGAATACGGCGAGACCATCTACGGCACCACCGCTGGCGACATGATGCCACAGCCATGGGGCGCCATCACCCGTAAGGGCAACGTGCAATATGTGCACATCACCGACAACGCTTTGGCTGGAAAACCACTCACGCTCACATTAAACAGCAAAGTGAAATCGGTATCAGTGTTCGGCACCACCCAAAAACTCCCATTCAAGCAATCCAAAGACAAAACCCTCACCCTCACAATCCCCACCCACCCCGAAACCATTGATTACATAATAGAGGTGAGAAATTAGAGGTTAGAAGTTAGAAGTTAGAAATTAGAAGTTAGTGGTTTTATGGGAACGAAGATAGTGGAGAGTGGAGTGGACTCTATTGCTTCGAACAAATCTGCTTCCCTCGCCACTCTCCACCTGCAAATCGGACGCGGATGTTCGCCACTCTCTACTTAGGAGCGGAAAAATTTCCAAATAGGGAAAGTTTCAGCGTGAATATTTCAGGCATTTTGTGAAAAATACTCTTCAAACACTTATGATGACGCATGTGAATCCTCGTCGTGAGGTTAATTTATTTTAAATTTAGCAAGATTTTGCACCAGATCTATTGGCGTTACATTTTAAAAATAATAAATTTGTATATTCTTTCTTTCAAACCATGATGCGTTATGCCCAATTGCCGAATATCACAATTTATTCAAGATTCTGGAGAGGGTAAATACACTTGTTTCAGAACAAAAAAATTCTCGTTAGATACAACTGTTTCTGACGAACTTTCTTATGACGATAAGAAAACTTCTCACGCAAGAAAAAGTGACTTTGCTGAAACTGACGACAGAAGAATTCATACCATAAGAATCAGTGACAAGCTAATTAAGAAAACTCGTCCTATTTTTTCATTTTTCCTTGACGGCTCTCGGCACGTATATAAGATTGACGACATAGCTATTGGTAAAAAATTTTCCCATTTCTTGCAGGACAAATTATCGTTGGTTGCTGCGAGCGAAAGAATCGAGATTCTTTTCGTAAGTATGCGTTATCCCACAAATTAGTGCTTGCATTACCAGTCGATTTCAACACAGATGATGACCCTAATTTCTGTAATTATTATTTATCTCAGCTTAATCAACATATCTCAGGAATTAAATTTGTTAAAGATAGAGGAATAAAATTCAGCAATCTTTTGTTGTATAAAACTGATGGTGGAGATAGTTCTGAATCAGACAAAGATAAATTTAAAAACAGAGCAGTTGCAGTCATTCAATCTGAAATGACAGACGAAGAACAAAGATTAGTTGCTAAATTGTGTGCAGACAATCTTCTTGATGATGAAAATTACCTGTTAAAAGATGGCTCAATTGAATACAACCCTCGATTTTCAAATATGAGCGATTCAGAATGGAATCTTATGCGGGCAAATTATCAACATGTAGTAGGAGTTAGCAAATCGTTTGACCCCGAATTACTGCCAAACTTTGAAGGCAATAGATTATCGATAACTATTTGCAATCTTAAACCTTTTGAACGCACAAAAGTATATCGATACAAGTCTGAACATTCTGGGCGTGAATTTGCTGTTTGGTACCTAAGAATTAGAAATAGTAACTTTAGAGAAACCAACTTTTCTGACGTTGTCAAATGTGAAATGGTAATTAGTAATGATGGTGATTTTATTTCAACAGATATAATTGACACCATATCTGCCAATATAATCAGAGAAGCTTACCCTGTTTGCTTCGGTCAAGATTCTCGTTGGGCAAATCATCTATATCCAGTATTTCTTACAGAAACATTTTGTAAGTCAAATTATGTAAACAACGATATATTCATCAATCTTTTTTAATTATGACTCGGATAATTGGAAAGGTTTCTGCAACCGAAAAAAGTCCGTCAACAATAGATGATTTCTATTTTTGGACAGACAAAAAACAAATCCTAAGTCCATTTGATATAATAAAAGTTGCTCACGAAGGCAATTCTATTACTTATGGCGTTATTGAAGAAATAAATCATGTAACTGATGCCACAAGCCATTTCACCAGTTATATTTCAAGTGACTTTGGTGATACCGATATGGGTATTGGTAATATGAACAGACTTGGCATGAACTATGTCAAGGCTCGTGTTGTATGCAACACAAAAGACATATACACTCCTGTGCTTGACGGGCAGCAAGTCAGCCTCTGCGATGAAGACGACATCAAAACTGCGTTAGGCTTGTCAGAAGAAGATGTGAAAAATAAGCTTGTATGTGGTTATCTGCAAATGTACAAGGGTGAAGAAACCAAACGAGTGAGAGTTATATTAAACTCCCACTTCTTGGTCGGTCCTGATGGAGCGCATATAAATGTTTCTGGTATTTCAGGACTTGCTGCAAAAACTTCATATTCAATGTTTTTGCTAAAAATAATCCAAAGCAAATTCAGAACTGAAAATGGCGAAACTGCTGCATTCGTGTTCTTTAATGTTAAAGGTCGCGATTTAATGGCTATTGATGAACCAAATCCAGAACTTTCACAAAAAGACAAAGATATATACAAAGAGTTAGATATTTCTACCGAGCCGTTTTCGTCTGTAAGATATTTTTATCCATATGCTAAGGATAAAAAAACTGCAAATGTACAATCATACGCAGACCCCAGTGATGTAAAAGATCAAATCTCAGAGGGCAAAGCATCTACATACGTTTTCACTTATGAGGAAAGCAAAGATAAATTAGATTTGCTTTTGGCAAATGAAGATGACAGCACAGGAACACTTGAAAGTTGTATTAATTTTATACTAAATGGAAGTGGCAACTTTGGAGGCGTTTCTAAATGGAGTACACTAAAAGAACAAATAGACCAATGCACTGTTGCCGGTTCAACAGGTACGTCTAAAGAAATACAGGTTTCAAGCTGGCGAAAATTCAAAAGATGTATTAGTAAGGCTATATCTAATGAGATTTTTGTCAACCAAGATACCAATCTTCAGTGCGATGTTACTAAAGAAATAGCAAATAATCTTAAAGCAGGAGATGTCTTTGTAATCGATATTGCACGACTTGACGAAAACTCACAGAGCTTTGTATTCGGTTCTGTTGCTCGTGCAATTTATGACATGAAACTTGGAGCTGACCGCTCAGATATTCCTGATAAGGTAATCTTATTTGTGGACGAGCTAAACAAATACGCTTCAACAGATATTCCCAAAAACTCGCCTATACTGAAACAACTCCTTGACATTGCAGAAAGAGGTCGTTCATTAGGAATAATCTTATTCTCTGTTGAACAATTCAGGAGTGCAATTCACGACCGAGTGAAAGGAAACTGTGCTACCCAAGCATACGGAAGAACTAATGCGATAGAGGTATCTAAGCCTGATTATCGATACATTCCAAAGGTGTATCAAAATATGATGACTCGCTTAAGCCCTGGTGAATACATCATTTCAAATCCTGCGCTGCGCTCTATCGTGAATATCAAATTTCCAAGACCAACGTATAAGCAATTCCCTAACGGTTAATTATGGAACAAAAAGTTAATTCACATATTGGAAAGAAGCTTCTTGATATGTTGATGTTTTCAATGTACCCAGACGCTAAAATCATCTATCGCGAGTATGTTCAAAACGCTTTTGACTCTATTAATTCTGCTGTAGAACAAAAGATTTTGAATAAAACAAAAGATGGTATTGTTTCTATAAAAATAGACCCAAGTTCAAGAAACATATCAATTAGAGATAATGGTACCGGAATCCCTGTTGATAATGCTCCCACCGTACTCACAAGCATCGCAGATTCTCCAAAAGATGGAATAGAACAGGCTGGTGTTTATGGTATCGGAAGATTAGTAGGTGCTGGATATTGTGATATATTAGAGTTTAGAACTTCTGCAAAGGGCGAAGACTCTGCTACCGTGCTTTCATTCGACGTAAACAAAACTCGTCAGATTTTAGATGACGATTCAGACAAACGGTCAGCAACAGAAGTTATGAACTCGATTATTTCGTGGGACTTAATTCCTGAGAAAAACGAAGAACACTATTTTGAAGTAATTCTTCATAATGTAAAACAACAATATCCTATTCTTCTTTCTGAAGATGATATTATTGAGTATTTAAAAGAAGTTGCTCCAATTGATTACGAAATGCCGTTTAAGAATAATATAATGTTCCCAAGTATTGAAGTTGGAAGCATTTTTGATTCTTTACAGCAGTCGCTAAATTATATTAAGTTATCTGTTAATGACCATCTTGACATTCGAAAAAGATATGGTAATTCCGTTGTTGGAACAGGTGATGAAATTGTAGGCTTACAATATTTTACTCTTGATGATGAATATTGTGGACAACTTGCTTGGGGCTGGTTTGCTATCACAAAATTCACAAAAGCCATTCCTGCTTCTGACCCTAACAAATGCATTCGTTTGAGGAAATTAAACATACAAGTAGGTGAAGCAAATTACCTTAACGAATATTTCGACGAAGCAAGAGGTAATAATTATTTCTATGGAGAAATACATGCTTGTCATAAAAATCTTCGTCCAAATACATCGCGAGCAGGATTGACACCTACCGTCGAAGCTACTATATTCTTCAAAAAGCTTAAAGAATACTTTAAGAACCTCAAAGACTTATATATACTTGCGAATAAAGCAAAAAATGCTGTTAGAGACATACAACAAGCTACTGCTAAAATAAATCAAGAAGGCATAACAGAACAAGAGCGCAAAGAAGCTGAAGCTGCTTTATCAACTGGAAAGAAGAAACTTGAATCGGCAACAAAAGCAGCGTCGAATAAAGCCAGTTCACATGGTGATGCTGTCACTAAAGTAGTGGAACAGTACACAAGCAAAGTTAATACAATAAATGTTGAGCCGAGTATTATCCCAAATAACAAAAGTGATAACAGCGAAAATACAGACAATCCTCCTGTCACCCCACGGCCTGTACTTCCAAAGCCAGAACCTCCAGTTGTAACAGAGCCTGTTGTTCAAACTCAGCCTCAAGATGTTTTTGAGCCTCTTAAAAACAAATATTCGAAGGAACAAATTTGGGTAATTAGGAAAATGTTTAAGTCTTTATCTGATAATTGTCCCAAAGGTCAGTTGCCACTCATTGAAGACCTGAAGAAATTGGCGATTAAAGATTTTTTAAAATAATGGCAAGACCCAAAAAGAAATTAAATATACTGCTCATTGAACCAAATTATTCTAACAAATATCCACCAATTGGTTTAATGAAGATAGCCTCTTATCACAGAAGTAGAGGTCATAACGTCGTTTTCTATAAAGGCGACTTACGAGATTTCGTAATTGAAAGGATATGTGATAAATGTATTGAATCCCTTACACAAAAAGATGATTCGATAAAATGGTTTTTACATAAACGTAATATTTTGTCCTTCATAAAGACTCGAAAGACAGAGTTTATCACGTGTATTCCTTTTGCTTCAAGCTGCTACCCGGCATTGACGGAAGAAACCGTCAGAGAAGCAAAGGATTACTATTGGAAAAAGATTTGGCAAAAAGAACCTGAATGGGATAGGGTTTTTGTAACCACTCTTTTTACGTTTTATTGGGATATTACAATTGAAACAATAAAATTTGCTAAACTTCTTGTTAAAAACACAAAGGACTTAATGGTTGGTGGAGTATTAGCTTCACTACAACCGAAAGAGATCTTTGAAGCAACTGGTATAAAACCTTTTGTCGGTGTCATGGATAAGCCAGGAATACTTGACAAGGGTGATACTACTATTATTGACGAAGAACCTTTGGATTATTCTATATTAGACGAAATAGACTATAAATATCCTATGTCTAATGCATACTATGGATATATGACAAGGGGTTGCATTAGACACTGCAAATTTTGCGCTGTACCCACACTGGAACCTGTTTACAAACCCTACATTCCACTTTCAAAAAGAATTGAGCAAACAGCAGAAAGATACGGAGCACAAAAAGATTTGCTTCTTATGGACAACAATGTCCTTGCATCGGATAATTTAGCAGAGATTATAGAAGAAATAAAATCTTGTGGATTTGCTAAACACGATACTCTTGTAGCTCCAAATCCATTGGAATTCGCTATCAAAAACTTAAAAGATGGTTGGAATGACAGAGCATATATAAAGAAATCACATTCGCTTATAATGGAGTTTTATTCTAAACTCAAAGGAGTGGATTCTGAAAATGTATATGCGATTCTTAAACAACACCACATTTATGATTTCTCGACAGTTACAAAGGAAAACCTACTGTTAGCTTACGAAGAAGCAAAAGATATACTTAACAAAACATTTAGACCGGCTCCACGTAAACGCTACATTGATTTTAACCAAGGTGTAGATGCAAGATTATTTACTAAAGAAAAAGCAGAGTTACTTGCATCTATTGCAATTCGCCCTTTACGAATTGCTTTTGACGATTTAAAGACGGTAAATGCATATCTTAATGCGATTCGATTAAGCGCGTCTGCTGGAATAAAAGACTTCTCAAATTATCTTCTATATAATTTCCTTGACCGTCCGATAGAATTATACCAGCGTCTATTGATTAACGTCAAGTTGTGCGATGAATTAAACGTGAACATCTATTCATTCCCAATGAAATTTCACCCTATTCGGAAAAATGATGACTCTTGGACAGAGGATTTTTCTCATAACAGAGATTACATAGGGAAGTACTGGAATAGGAAATATATAAGAGCGGTTCAAGCTATCCTCAATAGTACCAAAGGTAAAGTGGGTAGAGGCGAATCATTCTTCTATAAGGCTTTTGGGAACACAGAAGAAGAATTTTTAGAGCTGCTTGAAATGCCTGAAACATTTATTCTGTACCGTTATTTCTTTGAATGGATTGACACAAAAGGTGAAATGGGAACAGCACATTGGAAAAAGTCTTGGATTAGTTGCAAAAATTCTTTGTCTGAGAATGATTGGACTGAATTATTGGACTACATTCATCATAACAATTTCTCAGAAAAAGGAAATTCATATTTTAGTTCTTCTGAAGCACAGGACCTTTTATCTTTCTATACCAACTTTAGGAAAGATATTATAACTCCGGGGACTGCGCTTTACAAACTTAAAGAGGAATATGACTCTAATCCAACTATCGAATTACGGAGAAAAAAGGAATGATATGCTAATAAATTTGGGTACAACTATAAAGGAACTTTTGGCTGAAAGATTAATCTCTGTTCGCACGTATAATGTATGTTATTCTAATAAACTATTTACTGTGGAAGAGATTAAAAATTTTCACGATACTAACCCGGATTCCTTTCTTAAATTAAAGAATTGTGGAAGGAAATCGACACTTGAACTGTGTTCGGTTATCGAAAATATTCAGACAAAAATTGCCGAGGTTGACAAATTTGATATCGTCAATCAAATAATCCGGCAAACTTTTATAGATGAATACGAATTATTTGTTAATGATCCAAGCATTGGCGAAGATGTGGTTACTCTTTTTAAAACTAAGTTTCCAAATCCGAGTTCCTTTTTTAACGAAAGTATTTACAATACATCAAATTTATTGTCAGATGTATCAGGTAAGGGAGAATTAGTATATTCTTTAAGAGAACAATTAGTTTCAATTTTATCTGATATTTCTAAACAACTGGAACATAAACTTCCTGATGGTGATGAGTTCGCTGTAAATATTGTGCATATTTCTGAATTTCTAAAAGAGACATTAAAGAATGAATATTTTGTGGATTATTGCAGATACAAACTTAGTAACTCAAGGCGTCAATTTTTAGAGAGCGAATATACTCGTTTAATTGAAGCATCGAGTGCAATAGTTCAGAAACTTGCACATTCTTACATAAGTACTTTTTACGCACTAATTCCTTTGCTTAACCTATCCAAAGATAGTTTTATATTAAAATTCGGAGGCAAGAGAAAAAGCGCACTTGATTACTACAACAATATCCTCATGCCATTCTCACAAATATTTGAAAACATAGTATATGGAGATATTGATGAAGAAGCTCTTGCGGTTTCTGTTTACTTCCCATTTCTTTCAAACGAATCCATCGAATGGGTAAAGAATTTTTACAAAACGAACTCCTATTACCCAATGTTTTACATTGTATGTGAGTTCTTGAAAAATTCAACATTCAGAGACTTTGAAATGTTTTGTTTGCGGTTTGGATTAAATGACAGTCATATTTTATATTCTTTAGCGGAAATCGCTCAAAAATTCGACTTAACCGGAGAGCGTGTAAGACAAATACTAAGTAAGCAAACTCTATCCAAAGAACCATTATCTCATTCTCCCTTTTGGAAACATTATTTTGTACAAGATTTTATCTTAATAACAGATTCTTCAACAGTATATAAAGATATTTGTTCTTCTGAAAAAGTTTTTATTACTTTTGAAGCTTTTGCTGAAATTTGCAATATTATTTTCAAATTCCAATTCTCTGAAGAATTTGATTGTAAGTTTTGTTGCTCAAAGAAACACTTCTCCATTATTCATACTATTTTTAGCAGATTTGATGAGCTTAAAAAGAAAAGGTATTCTGAAGACACTACATATAATGTATGTGATATTGTTCCAAAACAAGCTTTAATTATTCCAGGTATTGAAGATGCTATATATAGTATTGTCATTCCGGCATTGCATATAAGTGTTTCTAATGGTTCTATCTTTTTTAATAAAAATTTTGTAGATATTGAAAAAGAAGCTTTTGACATTCTTTATCAAAAAGGAGAGCCAATGCATATTGAAGAACTTGTTTCTTTAATTAAGGGCAATAACGTACATTTTGAATTGAATGATGATACAATTAGAAATAAAATTCGCCTTTCTAAAAAAATTCTTCCAATAGGTAAAACTTCAATGTGCAAATTGATTCATTGGAGGAATATTTTTGGTGGAAGCATTCGTGACCTCTTGCGTAAAATATTAAATGAACGAGAAACCCCAGTTAATCTTGACGAACTCACATCTTTGGTTACTGATGTGTTTGAAAACACTAATAGGAATAGCATTAATTCAAACTTATTGAGTTCAGATGTATTTGTCTATTTTGCTAACGGCTATTTCGGTTTACGTTCCAAAACATATCCGCCCCAATTCATTGAAGCAGACCCCTCAAAACAACGGCTATCATTTGATGAAAGATTTCAAAATTTCAAAGAATTTGTTAATACTTATCTTCGTATTCCTTATTGTAGTGGAGCTGATGACGAGGACTCGTTGTACCGTTGGTACAACAATGTATTAAATGGCAATATTAGCACAACTGATGAGCAGCGACGTATGTTGAATGATTTTGTGGATTCAAACAAAGAACTTCCACAAAACGGCACAGAAGTTCGTTTTAAGAAATTGTGTCAAGAATATCTTGACTATGTTAAAACGAACTACGAACTACCGAGCCATAAAGAAGGAACCACCTTATATAATTGGCTAAAAAAAACTCTACCAAATTATCTTTCATATGATGATAACAGAACACTTTATTTCACTAAATTGATTGAAGAATTAAAAACATACGGTTTTTATATTTGTTAAGGGCGTTCCGGCTGCGCCGTAGGGCTATCGTGTCATCGCTTTTGCGCTTCGCTTGCGAAGAATCGAGCCACGGCCTCTGCCATTCGGGCTCGTTCAAACGAGTTTCGCGGGTGCTTACGCGGTCTATTCCATAACGCATGACCTCGGTTTTTGTGGACTTCTGAATATGGTTACTTTTTGATGACGATGTTGGAATTGTTTTTGTTGAAGCCTACAATTATTTGTCGGATTTGGATATTTTGGGGTGAATTATTTGTCGGATTTGAGTATTTTAGCGCGATTTTTTTGTCGGATTTGGATATTTTAGTGTGAATTATTTGTCGGATTTGGATATTTAAATTATATTTGCCATTGAAAATCAAATGTTTGTGATTATGTGGGAATATATTGAGCGAAATATCGACCGACAACTTGAGGAATGGAAAAATGATCCAATGCGTAAACCGCTATTGCTTCGTGGAGCGAGGCAAGTGGGGAAATCATCAGCAGTCAAGAATTTTGGCAAGAAATTCAAATATTTTGCTGAAGTCAATTTCGAGCGTCAAAAATCTATTAAGAGTTTTTTTGAAGGAGATATTGATGTCCGTTTGATTGCAAAAAAAATAGCAGGATTTATTAATGTTCCTATCGAAGAAGGCAACACACTTCTGTTTCTTGATGAAATTCAAGAATGCCCAGAGGCTATTATGGCTCTGCGTTTTTTTAAAGAAGATTATCCCGAATTGCATGTGGTGGCAGCGGGGTCGCTCCTTGAATTCACGCTCCAAGAATTGCCCACTTTTGGCGTAGGAAGAATCCATTCCTTGTTTATGTACCCTATGACATTTGACGAGTTTCTGAGGGCAAACAAAGAATTTGGACTCATAGAAATGCGTGATGAAGCAGATAGTCACCACCCACTTGATGCTGCTTTTCATGAAAAATTGGTGGAATATTTCCGCATATATTTATTGGTTGGGGGAATGCCAGAAGCGGTTCTTGCATGGATAAAAACGCATGATTTTAATCAATGCAGAAGTGTTCTTGAAGACATCGTTTTAACGTATGAAGACGATTTTAGTAAGTATAAAAAGCGAGTTAATCCTGATTTGTTGCGAATCACAATGCGTGGAGTTTGTCATCAAGTAGGCGAGAAGCTTACATTTAGGCAAGTGTCAGCCGACCATCAAAGTTCACAAATACGCGAAGCCCTTCGTCTGCTCGCTTTGGCTGGCATCATCACCCCTGTGGTGGCAACCTCTGGCAATGGCATTCCATTAGATGCGGAAGCCGATGAAAAAAATATGAAGATTTTGTTTCTTGACCCAGGGCTGTTGTTGGCTGTATTGCAACTTGAGGGCGGCTTGTCGCAGCAACTTGTGCAACTCATTATGGCAGGTAGTCCGCAAGAACTTGTCAATAAGGGAGGACTTACAGAAATGGTGGCAGGACTGGAGATTGCTCGTAATAAGCCATCAGTGCAACGGCAAAAAATGTTTTATTGGGAGAAAAAAGGTAACAGTGTAGCAGAGATTGATTATCTTGAGATAGTAAACCTTAAACCCACCCCAATAGAGGTCAAATCAGGCACACAAGGCGGCATGAAAAGTCTATGGCTGTTTATGAGAGAAAAGCACCTTACCGACGCCATTCGTTGCTCTCTTGAGAATTTTGGAGAGTTCGAGTATATTGACAATCAAGACAACGATGCTGTAAGACACGTGAGAATCCTTCCACTTTATGCAATTTCGCAATTAAGTTAAACCCAAATCGGTCATTAGGCCGTATGAGGATTTTTTAGATTACTTCTTGCGGTCTTTCGGCTTTTATAAGATGCCTTTTGCTTGTTTTTAATTCGTAATAGCTCGCTATCACTCATTAAAAGACAAACAAAATTCATTCTTCTAAAACTCCGAAATACCACAAGTCCTAATGACCGATTTGGGTTAGAAGGGCACCACTAAGGGTGAAAAAAACACCTATTTAATCCAATTTCAATCCGATTAACACCTAAAATAAAATAGGTGAAAATAGGATTTAATGGATTTAATAGGTGTTTTGATTTTGGACTTATCGGCCCCTTCAGACCCAAGCGGCCCCTTCAGACCTAAGCAGACCCCTTCAGACCCCTTGGAACCGAAACTGGCCTTTTGGGCTTGTCGGGGGGGGCTGTGGGGGGATGGGAAGCCCTCCCTTATAAGGGGGGCTTCCACAAGGGTCGTTAGTTGCCCAAAATTTTGTTGATGAGGGCGGTTACGTCGCTGGAGTTTACTTCGCCGTCGCCGTTCACGTCGCAGAGGTTGGTTGGGTATGACTCTGTGCCGAGAAGGTGGTTGATGAGGGCGGTAGCGTCGGAGGCGTTCACTTCGCCGTCGCTGTTAATGTCGCCGCTTACAGGCTTTTCGGTGCGGTAAACGAACTTCACCACTGGTCCCCATTCGGTGGTGTGGGCTGCGCCGTCGAGTCCTTCGTATGCCGTTTTCACGCGTGCGTAGTAGGTCTTTCCATTCTCCATCTTCTTGCTGTTCACCTTGATGTTGTCGGCAGTGAGAGAAGTCTTGGTGGCTCCGTCTTTGAGGGTTTCGACAAAGCGGGTGCGGCCCCAAGTGGTGGCAGAGGTGCTGATTTCAATTTGGTAGCTGGTAGCCCAACTTTGTGGCTTCACTTCCACATATTCGCCCATGTAGATTTCGCCACCTTCGGTTGGGCGAAGCAGGTGCGCTGCCAAGTGCACGATGGTGAAGCGAACAGGGAGCGACACCATTTCTTGTCCATCAACGGTGAGGCGAACACGCATATAGCAGGTGATGCCCGATTCGAGTTTGCCGTCGGGAATCGCCAATTCGCCATTGGCTGATTTGCCGGTGTATAGAATGTTTTGGAATGCTTCATCGTCAGCGATTTCCACTGTTGCCTCGTTGGTAGAGTTTACATTATACCATTTAGCGGTGAAATCAGGAGCCACTTCCTCCTCGCCATCGGCAGGGTAGGTGACAGTGAGCAACTTTGGCACAATAGTGCGGATTTCGCTCACGCCGCAGTAATGGTTAGCCTCGCAAGCCTGCACACGCCAGTATTGGTTGGCTTCGTGGCGAAGTTGTGAGAATTGGAGCGCAGATGCGATGGTGTCGGTGGAGGTGTAGCGTTCCACCACATTGCCGAAGTCGGCATCGTTGCTGATTTCCACCACATAGTTGGCAGCGTCTTTCACCTTATGCCAAGAGAAAGTGAAAGGCATGTCGATAGTGGCTTCGTTGGCAGGACCGATGAGCGCAGGGTTGCCGAGAGCCTTCAAACTGCTGCCGAGGAACACTGGCTCGTATTCGTTGCCCACGCGGTCGACCACACACACGGCATATTGCCATTCGTTGCTTTGGTATTCAACCGGAATTTTGTAGTTGGTGGTGTAACTCATATCCAGCAGATATTCCACTTGCTTGGTGAATGTGGCTGGATTCATTGATGCTGGGAAGGCATACACAGAGTAGCGCACATTGTCGTAGCCATTCCAAGTGAGCGTGCCACCGCTGTATGCGAGGTTGGTCACCAAGCCAGGGTTGTTGCCTTGCTTCCAAGGGAGTGCAGGCACAAGGGCAGGGCGGGTGTAAACGGTGTTGCGCAAGTAGCTTGCCAGCGAGTTGGGGTTGCGCATGTAGAGGTATTTGCAAGAATAGTAAATCGAACCAAATGCGCCGTCGAGCGACGATGTGCGGTTGATTTCGGCTTGGTTGGCATATTCCACATAGGTGTTGGCATCGCTTTCAACCTTCATACTGGAAATAGAGGTGGAAATATACACATGGCGGCCAAATTTCTTCACCACCTTGCCCCACCATGGAGTGATGGTGGAATAGTCGGCTTTTGCACCGATTTTCCAATACACCTGTGGCGAGATGTAGTCGAGGGTTTGGCTCGAAATCCATGCCAGAGGGTCGGAGAAAATACCGTCGTATTGCCAGTCGGAAGAACCAGATGGGCAAGGCTCCACGCCATATTTTGATGCCACTGAGCCGTTTGTGGCTGCCACACCGGCAGGAGAGATACCGAAGCGCACCCAGGGCTTCACGGTTTGGATCATATCGTAAACTGATTTCACCATGCGGTTCACATTGTCGCGTCGCCAGTCGCCGATGCTCATGCTTGTGCCAGAGTTTTTCCACTCATCGTAGTCTTCGGCGGTGCTGTTAGAGGGAATGCCGTCGGGGTAGAAATAGTCATCGTAGAGAATGCCGTCCACATCATAGTTGGTGATGATTTCACGGCACACATCGGTGATGCGGTCGATGGTCCACTGCTGGGCAGGGTCGAGAATGATGGTGCTGCCGTAGGTGAGCAAGTGACCGTCTTCTCTCAATTTATTGTCGGCTGCGGTGGTCCAGTTGGCTCCTGTGGAGAAGCGATAAGGATTCACCCACGCATGACATTCCATGCCACGCTTATGACATTCCTCCACCACAAATTGCAGAGGGTCGTAACTTGGAGCCTTGCCACGGGTGCCAGTCAGATAACTCGACCATGGTTCGTAACTCGACTTATACATAGCGTCGCACATGGAGCGCACTTGGAAGTTGACTGCGTTGAAGTTGTTGCGCTTCAGCGAGTCGAGCATACGAATCATTGACGCTTTCTGCACTTCGGCGTTCATGCCATTGGCTTCATTGTCGTTGGCATCGCGAGGCCAGTCGAGTGCCCAAACTGTAGCCACCCAAGCCGAGCGAAATTCACGCTTAGGCACACTGTAAGTGCCAGCCGCTTGTGCTGCAAATCCGAGCAGGAGGAAAGCGGCGAAAAATAAATGTCTAAATTTCATTTTGTATAAAAGTATAAAAGTTGATATTTGAATAGTAATACGAAGGGATTATTCAGTGAAGGAAGGGGCGTATTCGTTGCCGTAGCGGTCGAGTGGGCAAACGGCAAACTGGTAGGCTGCTCGCAGATGGGCAGGAATGGTGTAGGTCACCATTTCGCCGCCACGCTCTGGGTTATACACCATGCCGAGCAGATATTTCACTTCGGTGCCGAACTGGGCTTTGTCAACCGTCTTCGGGAACGCATACACCGTGTAGCGGCAGCGTGGAATCAGTTGCCAAGTGAGCTGGTTGCCCTTTTGTTTGAGGAAATTCACCACGGGGGCTTTGCGTGCCACATTGTTGCGCCAAGGGGTGAGCGGCATCAGCGATGGATACTGGTAAACGGTACGCTTCAGGTAGTGGCAGAGTTGCTCGCTCAAACCGGGCTTGTTGTAGAGATTACGCACCGACCAGAATATGGTGCCGCCTTGGTCTTTAGCGCAATTTCTGCGCAAAATCTCCATTTCGGCAGCCCATTCGGGAAACTCGCTGGTGGTCATCAACTTGTCGATACACATCGACACGAAAGCCTGGCGCGAGAATTTTCTCGCCGTTTTGCACCACCATGGTGCCACAAGGCTGAAATCGGCGCGCTTGAAGCCTATTTTCCAATACACCTGTGGGGCGATGAAGTCGATAAGGTGACCTTTCAGCCACGACACCGGGTCGGAGAAAATGCCGTTATACTGCCAGTCGCTGCCCGATGGGCATGGGTCGATGCCGTATTTATTGGCAAGCGATTGGCTGGTGCAAGCCACGCCGGCAGGGGAGATGCCGAAGCGCACCCACGGCTTTTCGCGCTGAATCATATCGTAAACGGCTTTCACCATTCGGTTCACATTCTCGCGTCGCCAGTCGCCAATGCTCAGGTCGGTGCCTGAGTTTTGCCATTCCTTGTAGTCGGGAGCCGCCACCGACGAGGCGATGCCGTTGGGGTAGAAATAGTCGTCGTAGAGAATGCCATCGACATCGTATTTGGTGACCACCTCGCGGCACACATTCACGATGCGGTCGATGGTCCACTGCTGGGCAGGGTCGAGGATATAGAATTTGCCCCATCGGAGCAGATGCCTTTTCGCCTCCTGGTCGCGCTCGGTGTTCCACATTTTAGTGATGCAGAATCGGTAGGGGTTGATCCATGCGTGGATTTCCATGCCGCGCTTGTGACATTCGCTCACGGCAAAGGCGAGTGGGTCGTAGCCCGGATGCTTGCCACGAGTGCCGGTCAGATAACTCGACCAAGGCTCGTAGCTCGACTGGTAGAATGCGTCGCTCATGGAGCGCACTTGCAGGTTGATGGCGTTGAAATTGTTGTTTTTCAGCGAATCGAGCATTCGCACCAGTTCTGCCTTTTGGCGTTCGGCAGGTGCGCCCTGTTTTGGCCAGTCGATGCCCCACACTGTCGAAACCCACGCCGAGCGCAGTTCACGCTTGGGTGGCATGGTGCTTTGTGGCAATCGCTGTGCGAAAGCCGCAAGGACAAAAGTGAGCAGTAGAGAAAATGCAATTATTCTTTTCATTGCTATATGTGATTATAAATTGTTGTTGAGTCGGAACAGTTCGCAAGCGTTTCGGGTGGTGATTTCGTCGATTTCTGCTGGTGATACGCCCATTTCTGCCGCCACGAAATTGCAAACGTGGGCGGTGAAGGCGCTTTCGTTGCGCTTGCCGCGCTTCGGCACAGGGGCGAGGTATGGCGCATCGGTTTCGAGCAGCAGCCTATCAAGCCCAATCACGGGCAGATTGGCTTTCACCTCGCTTTTCTTAAACGTGACAATGCCGTTCACACCGAAATAGAAGTCGCCGCGCTTGCGAATGGCTTCGATGTCGGCAGGGGTGCCGGTAAAACTGTGGAACACGCCCTTGGGGAGCGGTTCGCCGAAGTTGTCCATCACCTCCAGACACTCAGCCACGCCATCGCGGCAGTGAATGATGAATGGCAGGTCGAACTCCTTGCACCAGCGTAGTTGCGTGTCGAGCGCTTCGATTTGCTCATCACGCTTGTCTTGCTCCCAATAGAGGTCGATGCCTATCTCGCCCACAGCCACGAAGAGCATAGTGCCCTCGGCAAGCATTTGGTGCATGGCCTGCAACTGCTCGTGGTAGTCGTCGCCGATTTCTTCGGGGTGCAGCCCGATGGTCATCGATACAAACTGGGGGTGTGCATCGTAAACTGCCTTCAGGCGGCTGATGCTTTCGAGGTTCTCGTTGGGCATCACGATGTGTGTGACGCCGGCTTCACGCGCACGAAGCAGCATTTCTTCGCGGTCGGTGTCGAAAGCATCGCAATAGATGTGGCTATGGCTGTCAATCATTATTTCTTGCGGTCAACCAAGCCTTTAATGAGTTGTACAAATGCCTCGCGCGCCTCATCGCTCATTTCCACTTTGCTGAGCGCATCGAAGGCCATGTCATCGTAGCGCTTGATGGCTTCGTCGGCAGCCTCGCGCATACCCAGTCGCTCGTAGAGTGCAGTCACGGCTGGCACTTTCTCGCTGCGAAGGGCGTAGTCGTTGTTGATCCAGCGGCGGAGTTCGTTAGCATCGTCGCCTTGTGCCTTTTGCATAGCACCAATCAGGAGGAATGTCTTCTTGTTGTTCATGATGTCGCCGCCGATAGCCTTGCCGAAGGTGGCTTCATCGCCCCACACGTCGAGCACGTCGTCTTGGAGTTGGAAAGCGAGGCCGAGATACAGTCCGGTTTCGTAAAGTGCCTGTGCATTGGCTTCGGAAGCACCAGCGATGAGCGCGCCCATCTTGCAGGCACAGCCAATCAGCACCGATGTTTTCAGGCGAATCATGTCGATATATTCTTCAAGGGTCACATTGTTGCGCACCTCAAAGTCCATGTCGTATTGCTGACCTTCGTATATTTCCATTGCGGTCTGGTTGAACAGGCGCATTATTTCGGGCAGCACGGCAGGCTCCACTTGCGCCACATACTGGCTGCTCATGGTGAGCATCGCGTCGCCGGAGAGAATGGCGGTGTTGTCGTTCCAACGGCGATGCACAGTGGGCTTGCCACGGCGCACATCGGCATTGTCCATCACGTCGTCGTGAAGAAGGGTGAAATTGTGGAAAAGTTCCAGACCCACAGCAGGCTTCACAGCCTTTTTCACATCGCCACCCATGGCTTCGCAAGCCATCAGCACCAATGCCGGACGCAGACGCTTGCCGCCCAAGTCCATAGTGTAGGCGATAGGTTCGTAAAGTCCATTAGGAGTGGCTGGATAGGGAATGGTGGCGATTTCATCGTTTGCCAATTTTCTGTATTCTTCAAGAGATAACATAGTCGGAAATATTTTTTTGTGGATTTAATCGTTTTTTGAAAAAAGAGTTTTTGCCATTCGTGGCGACTTCTGAATGAGCGTTTCGCGGAAAGTTTCGTCGAAGTCCTGTGCCGCAACGCTGTCGCCGTCGAGCAGAAACTGGCTGCGTATGGCTTCGGCTTTGAGCAGTTCGCTCTGCATAGCCATCGTGTCGGTGGAATCAACAGCCACGAGGCGTGCCACGGCATCTACCGCCTGGACTTGCGCCTTCACGCTATTGGGTGAGTGCTTTTTGCCGCACGCCACGGCTCCGCACATCATCGCCAAAGCCACCAAAATGTAGAATAAATGTCTCATATCAGTATATAATTATTCAATCTACAAAGATACAAAAAGAAATTAGAAATAAGATGTTAGAAGTTAGAAATAAGAGGATAGATTTTAGAAGTTAAGGAGTTAAGAAGTTGAAGAAGTTAAGACGATAGTTCCGATAGTTCTGAGTTCTCCGAGCACTTCCCATATACACAAAAAAAGCGACCGAAGTCGCTTTTTGGGGGATTTATAAATATTTGTCGAGCGTGTCTTTTGGTTCAATCCTGTTGCCCAACCTTGCCACCCAATACACCAGCCCAATAAGGGCGAACACTCCACCGGCTAAACCGATGTAGGAGATAGAGAGGTCTGAGCAGATGGTTCCACCGAAAAATGCTCCGCTGCCAATGCCCAAGTTGAAGATGCCAGAGAAAATCGACATTGCCACTGGGGTGCTTTCGGGGGTGGTGACGAGAATCATATTGCTTTGCATCGCCACATTGTAGGCTGTGGCAGTGGCTCCCCACACGGCAAGCAGCACAATCACGGGCAAAAAGCCCGACGACACGGGGTAGAGCAGCAAAAGGCATAGCGCCATGGCAGCCACGTTTATGGTGATAAACAGTTTGCGGTTGCGGTTGTAGTATTTCGAAAATGCGATGCTGCCCAAAAGCCCTGCGCCACCAAACACCATCAGTGCAGTGGTCACCCAGTCGTCGGGCATGAGCGACACTTGCTTCAGGAATGGCTCAATATAGCTGTATGCCACATATATGGCGCTTGAAATGAGTAGCGTGAATAGGTATAGCCCCATGATTCCCTTGTGGCGTAGCAGTTCGGGCAACTTTTTCGGTGAAAATCCGCCACCGCTCGGCACCTTTGGCAAGCGCCACGCTATGTAGAGGAAGGTGAGGGCAGAGAATACGCCAATGCTGAAAAACGTCATTCGCCAGCCCACATGCAGACCAATCACACGGCCTAAGGGCATACCCAAAATCATGGCTATCGACGACCCTGTGACCACCATGCTTAGGGCAACAGAACGGTAGCGGTCGGGCACAATGCGCACGGCAATGGGCGAAATCACCGACCAAAACACAGCATGGGCACACGCCACGCCTATGCGAGCGCATATCAGCATCACAAAACTTGTGGATAAATACGACATGAATTGAAACGCCGTGAAAATGCCCAGCAGCCAAAGCATCAGCCGCTTCATTTCCATTTTAGATACCAGCAGCATCAAAGGCAGCGACAATATCATTACAGCCCACGCATACAGGGATATAAGCATACCTACCGAGGCTTCGGTCAGTCCGAAATCGTTTTTAATGTCGGTGAGCAAGCCAATAGGCACAAACTCTGATGTGTTGAAGATAAATGTTGCAAAAGAGAGTCCGAGCAACGCCAACCAGTTTCCCAACTTCATTTTCTCGTTCATACCGCTAACAAATATTTAGTCTAATTGAATTTCCTTGAATTTCCGGCTGCAAAGTTACTGCTATTTCCCCAATTATCCCCACCCTCACACCATCAAAGGGAGTTCCTTTGATGGTGACGCTAATTAAGCGATTAACAACCAACTAAATACGCCAATGTAAAAATTATGTAAAATCACAAACCACAAACCAAAGGGACGGTTCTTTTGGTTTGTAGACCGAAAGAACCGTCCCTTTGGTTTGTACAGGCTGTTCTATATGGGCGTTTATCACCCTTGCGAAATATTAGAATATATTCATGTTCCAAAGTAACATAAGCTCCACACGGTAGCATACCACTTCCCATAAATTTATTAGGAGCATTGGTGACTTTTCTCCATATGATATTGGGTAAATTAACTAAACCCAATGATTCACATTTTTGTACAATACGAGAGTGATTATTATATAATCTGAAAGATTTATTGATAGTACGAGTAGCATCACCTATATTGATGCACATGAACCCTCCGGGCTTCAAAACACGATTACACTCCTCCCATACAGAATCAAGAATTTTGTGCATTTCTTCAAATGCATTCTCACCATCCATTGATTGTAGGGCTAACTTTACTTCAGAAGACTGAGCCGAAAAGATATCGTCCCACATCTCTATCATAGGATATGGAGGAGAGGTTACAATAAGATGTACTGAATTATCTTTAATCGCAGACATCTGAGACGAGTTGCCGAAATATATAGTATGGTTATATTTACACATTGCAATAGAGGTTTACCAAACATTGACATTATTGTCAATATTGATATTATTTGATTTATCTTCAACTTTACTTACGCCTTGCTTCAAATTGAAGGATGCTACATTACCATTGTTATCAATAAATGTAATAGGAATATAATTATCCCCATATTCCAAACTTCTAAATGTTGCTCTAAAAGAGTGTGATTCCGATTTGTCGCTCAGGTCAATGGTAGCAACTATATTCTCTCTCTGAGGTTCTTTTATTATTATTGTTTTTATATCTGGTGAGAATGTTGCCGTAAATGGAATACTTAAGGCATACATACTTCCTTCAAATTGACCAATATTAATTTTTACTCCGCCAGCAATTTTAGGGCGTTTATCAGGAATAAGGATAGTATATTGCCCATTGTTGACTACTACATTTGATAAGTTAAGATTATAATCCTTAAGTAGGTTGTCATAATCTTCGTCAGAATTTATTGGGGTCTTATTGAGTATTATTGGAGGAATATTGTCTATCATAATGGCTCCTAAAGGATAAGCTTGATATGTCCAGTCTTTATTAATAGCGATTAAACATATAACTTGAAAACCATTAGGATTTCCTATCTTATAACATTGTAATTCATCCTCTAAATTAGAGTTAACTAAATTAAAATCTTTTGCAATACATTCCTCAACAAATTTCTCAATCTGGTTTTCTGATGAACAAGCCAAAAGACCAAAGTAGTCTCCTGCAATTGAGCCTGTGACCTTATAGGCAGGTAAATTTTTAACAACTGGAACCTCCCCCAAAACGCTTAACTTACTTGCATCTTGAATTGTGATAGCTCTTACCAAGCCTGAAAATTTCTGAAATTCAACCTCATTAAGATGTTGTTTATTTTGAAAAAGCCACCGCTTTAGTGATTCAACATTTGCGAATTTATTTGATACAGAAATAAGTTGAGCACAGTTTCCACTAATATTTAATTTTGCCGAATCAATGGGAATCGGCTTCAATCTTAAATTAAAGGTGGTGTCAAGAGACTCACCAATTTTCAGAGTTAAAGGGATAGAATTATTGGACTTTAAAGCGAGAAGTGCGACTTGATTAATCTGTTCAGCATTGTTAATAAAAGATAATATATTCCTTGAGACCTTTCCACTTAAAGAATCTGATTTTATTAGTATGGAGCCAAAACTCAACTCCAAAATATAAGGAGTGGAGTCATTTGGATTTATCGATACAACATTATTGTGATCATAAGAGAAACCATATTCTTTTTTGCTATTGTTTTGACTACACGCACAAAACAATAGAAGAAAACATATAAATGCAGTATAAAAAAGATTTTTCATAAAATTACAAAAAACTCCCTTGTAGCATCTGAAGGCTGACCAAAGCCTGTAACGACTACTCAGGAGTTCTCAAAGTTTTTCGGCTCTCGCCGTATGTCTTTGTATTCAATAGGTCATTATCAGATTTTGAACGTTTTATAGGCGCAAAGTTAGTGAATTTTTTTGAGATAATAAAGGCTCGCGCTTAGAATCACGCGAAAAGAAAGAAAAATAGGTCAGAAAAATTTTCAGTTGGGAGGCTTAGCATCTCAACTGAAATCAAATTACGCCTGACATTGACAGGCTGAAAGAGTCGTGGTATGGAAATTTCTCCGCTCCGATGTAGAGAGTATCAAAAGCGTCGGTGCCGTCGGTGCGGTGTTCGAGGAGGTCTTCTTCCGATTCGGCAAGTTTTTCGCCGCCTTTGTCTTTGCGGAAACCGTTGCGGCCGCGGCTTACGCCGGCTGCTTGAATGGCGAGGATAAGGTCGTCGTTATTCTGTCGGTTGAAGAATGGCATAAGGCGTTGCTTGCCGGCAAAACCTTGGTTGATGAGAAGATATTTCTCATCGTGCCGCAAACCAAAGGGACGGTTCTTTTGGTTTGCTGGTATGCTTTTGTTGCAATAAGCAAGCAATGTGTCAACGCATTTGAAATATGTCAGAGGCATTTACCTATATGATAACGCACATTCATTCCGATTTAGCACATTTTTTACATATTAGATGCGTGGTATATGTTTGATTTTCAATTAGATAAGGAAATACAAACCGAAAGAACCGTCCCTTTGGTTTGTGGGCGGTGAAATTTGGCACGAAAATTGCGTATATTTTACACGAGAATAGTCTCGCATAATACTAAAAACACAAAAGACAAAAATTATGAAACCTACAAAAAACCATGTTTACTGCCAGTCGTGCCATAAGTCAAAAATCCAGTTTGACACAAAGAAAAAGGCTGACAGTTTTATAAAGTATAACGCTGACGAAATTTATGAGACATCTGGTCATGCTCCGGTAAGAAGTTATTATTGTGTGACGTGCTGTTGCTGGCATGTCACAAGCAATCCCTCACAAGAGGTGGGTGAGCGTTTGGACCGCCGTGACCGAAAGAGTTTGAAGACAATTATTGACCTTGAAAGTGCCGAACAACTAATGCAAGACTATTTGACGAAAATTCGCCAGTTGGTGAAACCCATTGAAAAAGATATTAAGAACAATAAAATAGATGATGCCTGGGAAAAAATGCACGAGATGCGCCGATATCGCAATGCAATGCGCCGATTAAGTGTGAACTCGCTTTCAACAAAGGCGACAAGGAAGTTGAATGCAGCAACCGAAGTGTATGATAGCACTAACATATATCTCAAGCAGGAGACTGTTCTTGCTAAATTTAGTTACGAGGAACTGCAAGAAATCATTAAGCGACCTCATCAAAACAAGTATGAGCAGCATATAGCTACCTTAGCCGAGAATAGCGCTAAACGACTTGAACTCGAAATGGCGAAAGAGAAAGCAAAACTTGTAATTGAAAATAATCCCCTTTTCCATAAGCATCTAAACCTCGGACAAATAGAAGATGCCGAGAAAATGCAGAATCATGCGTTGAGTGTGCTTAGGCTCCTCATTAAGGTTGGTTATAAACAAAGTGGCATTGATAAGGTTAAAGCAATGTGTGAAAATAACGCGAAATGGCTGGCCGCCGCAATGGCTGCCAAGCAAGGCGATGAGGCGGCATTGCTGCAATGTGGCCTTAGCGCAAACGATGTGCAAAAGGCTCAAAAATGGATTGAGGATTATGTGACTTTATCGGAACTCAACGATCGTATTGCTGGCCTTGGTTCCATTAAAGATAGTAAAGAGTTTACCGAAGCTGTGGAGCAGTGTCGCTCGATTATAAAGGAACTGCAACACAGCAGTGGCAACACAAATCGATTTAAGGAGTTCAACATAAAGTTGAACAAATTACAAAAAGAAAGAAAAGACGCAATAACTGCCGCCGAGGCTGAGCAAAGGAAGATGCAGAAAACAATCCTTCTTGAGATTATCGGGAAGATTGAGACAATGGAGAGCGCATATAGTTGCGGCGATGTGTCGGCGTGCAAGCAACGCTACGGTGAATGCAAGAACTTGTTCACTAAATTAAATAGCCATGACGACGATGCCCACATCGTGGAAATGTATATAGAATCATGGCACGAAAGGCTCAAAGCCGTGTAATACCGTTGCTTTGGGTGAGGATTAGTTGGGTCGGTGCCAGGGGGTGGTGGTTCGCATTGCCAGGGTGATGGCTTCGCCCACTAATGCTAAATTTGCTAATAGATAGTGGTTTGTGTTGCAGCCGCGAATGGTGGAGCCGGCTATCTCGGCAGTGGTCAGTAGGCTGCTGCGGAAGTCGGTGTCACCAAAGTAGGTGGCGGAGCCAATGGCAAACGCTGTTCCTGATGGGCTGAGGTTGAAGATGATTGGACCTGCATCGATGTCCATTCCAAACCAGCAAGAACGGTCGTAATATTCTCGGATTCCGGTCAAAAGTCCACGTTGCATGAAATGCTTTTTCAGCAACTCGTATTGCTCTTTTGCGAAGTCCTTATCCACGAAGGTGAGGTAATAGCAATTCAAGGCAGCATAGGAGCCTTTAATGGGGTCGGATAGTGGCGTGCCGTCGTCGTTCAAGAATGATTTCAAGATGCCGGTTTTCTTGTCGGTCCATTCTGTTTTTGCCTTTTTCAGCCATTCGTTGATTGTGCTTTGGTAGCGGTCGTCGCATTGCCATGTGAAATTACTTAGAGCCACTAAAGTGACCAACATATCCGGAACGTAGATAGGTTCGCCAGGATAGGTTGGCAGATTCAACGCCGGGCTTTCTTTCATTCGCCTATGCAATGTGGCGCAGAGCTGATGGTAGAGCTCGTCGTATTTGTCATTTCCACCTGCTGTTTTGTAGCTGCTAATCATCCAGGCCAGAATGCTCAAATACGACATGTGGCTTTGGTCGCTGTCCAAACTCTCCAACGGGTCCTCGTCCCACCTCGCCGCGTCAAATTGCCTTAATTCGGGCGACATCACTATCTTGATAAGACTGTCGATTTGCTCAACAGATTTCTCTTTCTCGTCGGGATATAGCATACTGATATTTGCCAGCGCAGCCGACATCATGGAGCAGGAATACATGGCCCATTCTCCTTGAAACTGGGAGCCAATCGCTTCAGGCATTTCGTTGATTACTTCTTCAGGCGACACCAGCAACTTATCGGCAAGATAATTCCTTCGGCGCAATATCTCCGTCTTTTCGCCTTCAAAGGTGCCGTGCCCCATGGTAGAAATGGTCACCCATAGCCATTTCAGAATCACGATGAGGGCTATGACGGCCGCAGTTTTCAGTATGTTGCGATATGGTTTCTTCAGTCGTCGTGCCATGATGGTGTTTTGCCCCCGAATTTGTTAGGTTCGGGGGCGTTTCGGGGCTGGTTTAGTTTTGGGAGATGATGGCGTAGATGAGTTCGGCATAGATGAGAATGGGGACTACTACGCATATAATGACTGAACTGACGATGTAGTTCCAGCCAATTCTCTTGAACCAAAGTAGAAAATCCACAGACTTGTCGAACGCCCAGTCGCAACGGTCGCTGAATTTCATTTTGTCCTTCCAGATAAAAATGATCCAACCCAACGAATAAAGAGGCGCAGAAAACGGCATACCTGTAATATAGTCGAGCATGATAGCCCACGACAATGGAATGACAAGATAATATATAATGATGTTGACTTCATTATACGTTGTTCCTGTCATTCTTGCAATAAGATGCTCTGCTCCTGCCACAATCACAAAGATTGGTGATGCCAATGCCATTACAATTTTAGAAAGCAGAGACTGTGAGTTCCAATATTCTTCAAGTTCACTCATCGTTTAAAATGTTTTTTCGGGGGGATGATTATTTGAGGTGGCGGCGGAAGAATGCCCAGATGGCTTCGGCGGTGTTCATGTCCTTGGCGTGCCAGGTGTGGGGGGCTCCCACCACTTCATCTACCCATACTTCGGTGCCGTCGGTGCCGCCTGTGAAGCGGTGCTGCACGATGTAGTGGGTGCTTGATGGGTCTTTGCTGGGAATGGTGTCAGTGGGCTCAATGTTGGTGCAACGGTTGCGTGCCACCCAGTAGCCGATGGATATTTTCAGCGGCAGATACGCTCCCCAGCCGCCTTTGTTTTCCATGTCGCCATACCAGCTCGACGTTTTGTCGGCGGTGCCGTGAATCTCGTAGATGGAAATGGGGTGGGGTGCTTCGTATTTCTGATAAATCCAGTTCATGGTGATGCCTGCCACTGGAGCAAGTGCGCGGAATGTGGTCTGTCCCTCGTAAGCCATGAGGTAGCACATGTCGCCGCCATTGCTCATGCCTGTGGCGAAAGTGTTCACCTTGCTCAGTTGGTAGCGCTCTTGCACTGCTTCGGTGATTTTGCAGATGTCGCTGGTTTCGTGCTTCTGCATTGAGGCTTGTGGTGGGTAGCCCACGTAGTAGCCGTAGTGGTTGGTGCTGTCGGGCAGACCATGAATGTAGCATACGGCGAATTTCTCGCGTGCAGCCACAGGGTCGAGCCCGAAGCGGTCGAAGTTTTTCACCTTCTTCTTGCTGTAGCCGTGCATAAACACCACCAGTGGGGCATCTTTCTGAATGCCCTCAGGCAGAAACATAGTGTAGGTGCGCATTTGTCCGTTGATCATCAGCGAGTCGGTGATGTGCTTTTGGGCAAATGCCGCAGTGAATGGAGCAATGAGTGCTAAAATAAGTGTTAAGCGTTTCATATAAAGAGTGTTAGTTTATTTCTTCTTTTTGTAAGTGATGGTCACGACTTTCTTATCGTTGTCGATTTCCATTTTGCCGAACTTTTGGAATGCGCTTTGTCCCAGCAGCAGCGGAGCCTTCTGGTTGTGCACCACCGATGCTCGCACGTTGTGGATAATGGCGTCGCCAATTTTCACCTCTTTGAGGTTGATGACGGTGCCTTCGCTGATTTCGCCGTTAGCGTCGGAGTAGTACGACGAGCCCACGATGTCTTTTTCGCTGAGATATTCGTTTTTGAGCATAAACAGTGCCTCTATCGAACTGATGGAGATGGTAGATGCGCCCGTGTCGAAGATGAAGTGGAGTGGCAGTCCATTCACTTCGCACTTTACCTGTGTGATGCCGCCTTTCTTGGTGTAAGGCACCTCACAGGTCACTTCCTCGTATTGGTCGGCATCTTCATCATCTTTCATACTCTCCAACTTTTTTTGTAGTCGCTCCTCGTATTTGGTGATTAGCGCATTAAATTCGGGAGTTTCGCGAATGTTGTCGAAGTCGGGGTCGTTTCTCGCCTGGGTGAAAGCGTAGAAGCCAGTTTCAAAACATTGCTCAAGCAGTCTTAGCGCCTTGTCTTTTTCGTTCATCATAGCGTAGGCGCACGCCAGGTTGTAGAGCTTATATGTATCGTCGGAACTTTTGCTCGCCAATGTGTCGAACTGCTGAAGCGCCGCTTCCTTATTGCCCATGAAAAACTCGGCAAACGCGTGGTGGTAAGCGTCGGCGGTGTCGGCAAGCACCACATTCAAGTCAGCCATCGCCTCGTCGTTTCTGCCCAAGAAAAGCAGGGTTCTTGCCCTGAGAAAACGGCTGTCGGTGTCGTCTTCGCCCAAGTTGATGGCTGTGTTTACATCGGCATACGCCTTTTCGTAGTTCTTTTTGCACATTTGGAGCATACTTCTGAAAGCAAAGAAAGCACCTTTGTCAGGGTATTCCTCAATGCACATATTCGCTGCCTCGATGGCTTTATCGTATTGCCCCATATAGTAGAGGTAGTTAGCCTTGTTGAACACATGTTCGTAGTTTTCGGGGTCGTTTTCAATCGCCTTCTCAATGTATTTGATTGCCAGAGGATAGTTGCCCGCCAATTGGTAGCATTCTGCAATCGAAGAATAATAGTCAGTGCTTTGGTCGTCTTTCTGTAGTTCTTTAAACAGAGCGATGGCCTCATCGTATTCTTTGTTGATTTTTAGAGTGGTGGCCAAAATCACTGTCCATATTTCTTCTTTCGGGTTTTTGATGCGCTGCGCTCTCAACTTGGCAATTAGAGCATCGGGCGCTTCTTCAATGGCACTTGCCAAGCCATTGAGGGCGGCTTCATTGTTGTTGTCACCGCTGATGGCTTCAATGTAGCAGTTGAGCGCATCGTTGTATTTTTTGAGTTTGAGTAGGGCATCACCTTTGTAGGCGATAACGGTGTTGTCGCCAGGCGACAGTTTCAAGGCGTAGTCGTAGCAGTCGTATGCCTCTTGTATTCTATCCAAAGCCTCCATACACATTCCCATGCGGGTGAAGCTTATAGCCAATCCGGGTTGTAGCTCAGTAGCCTTCTTATAGTCGGCAGCAGCTGTCTCAAACAGCTGTCGGTTGTAGTAGAAATCACCTCTTGATACATATCTATCACAATTTTCCGGATCGAGCTTAATCGACTTATTGTATTCTGCCTCGGCATTTTCAATATCACCAAGATTCTCTATGATTTTTGCTTTCACATAATGGTTGTATGATTGGTTATAAGTGTCCTTTTTGGGACAGTGCTTGATGGCGAGGTCGATGTAAGTGAGCGCATCACCATTCTCCCCTTGATTGCCGTAGATTACAGCCAGCTGCTGGTATGCACGGTCGCAGTTGGGGTGCTGTTCCACTTCTGCCTTCAGATACTTGATGGCTTCGTCGTTGTCTTCGTTCTGCACGGCTTCCAATCCACGCATATAGCTGTAGCAGTTGTCGTGCTTATATTCGTCGTTTTTAGCATTAGCGATGCCGAAGGTCAAGGCACTTGCCAAAATCATAGTTAACAGTCGTCGATTCGCTTTCATTTTATTTAGTTTTGTTGTTTGAATTGAATATGGGGGTGTATGTTAAAAGTGAGTGTGTTATTTTTTCCCTTCACCGAGCAGGTGTTTTTCTGCGCTTTTGATTTTCTTGATAGCGTCGGCTGTGAGGATGCGTGTAGGGTCGTAGTCGAGTTCGCCACTGCCGAAAAGGCTGTCGGTGGCTGCGTCCATGCCGGTGACACGGCAAACGAAGTTGAAGAGCGTGAGTTCCTTCTCATTGAGGTCGCAATCGCTGGTCATCATTTGCAGCAACATCTTCTTCACATCGGCTTTCTTCTGATTTTCCATTTTCGAGAGCACGATAAGCCCTAAGAGCGAGAAGTCGTTGTCGATGGTGGCAGTCACGTCGCACAGTTCTTCATCGGAGATGCGGAGCAACTCTTGCAACTGTTCAAAATATGCGAGTTCGTTAGGGTCGATTACGCCATCGGCTTGTGCCATAGCCATGACTACCGATACAATGGCTTGTTTTTCTTTAAAATTGTATTTCATAATACTATTTGTTGGCTAAATCACTCATCTGGTCGGGTGCGAAATGTGGTGTCGCTCCCACAGACCAGTTGAGTGATATGATGATAAATGATTATTTTCTTTCGTAATCCGTCGGCGGTGGGTTAGATAGAAAGGCGGCGGAGTGTGTTGAGCAGTTCGCGGTCGATAGGCTTGTTGTTTTTGATAGCCTTGCTGAATGGAACATACACAATTTCCTCATTGTCGTCGCCAATCATCACATTGCGTTGGCCTTCGAGCAGCGCATCTACTGCCGCCGCACCCATGCGTGATGCGAGAATGCGGTCTTGCGCTGTTGGCGAACCACCACGCTGGAGGTGACCGAGAATGGTGACACGCACATCGTATTCAGGGAACTCCTTGCGCACACGCTCTGCCAGTCCCATTGCGCCACCGGTCACAGGGCTTTCTGCCACGAGCACGATTGATGAGTTTTTGCTCTTGCGGAAGCCGTTTTGAATCAGTTCAGCCAACTGGTCGACCTCGGTGGAGATTTCTGGAATGATGGCAGCCTCGGCACCACTGGCGATTGCACCGTTGAGGGCAAGGAAGCCAGCGTTGCGGCCCATCACTTCAATGAAGAACAGACGCTCGTGCGAGGTGGCAGTGTCGCGAATACGGTCCACACACCACATGATGGTGTTGAGGGCGGTGTCGTAGCCGATGGTGTGGTCGGTGCCGTAGAGGTCGTTGTCGATAGTGCCTGGCAAGCCGATGATAGGGAAGTCGAACTCACTGGCAAACTGGCGTGCACCAGTGAGCGAACCGTCGCCACCAATCACCACCAATGCATCGATGCCGTGCTTCTTAATCACGTCGAAAGCGCGGGCGCGGCCTTCCTCGGTGGTAAATTCCTTGCATCGTGCAGTTTTTAGGATAGTGCCACCCTGTTGGATAATATTTGATACGTTTTGAGTTTTGAAATCTACAATTTCGTCGTCGATAAGTCCCTTGTAGCCACGGTAAATGCCTTTCACATTGAATCCGTTGTAAATTGCCGAACGAGTGACTGAACGAATTGCGGCATTCATACCTGGAGCGTCGCCTCCTGAAGTGAGAATGCCGATAGTTTTAATTGCTCCCATAATTAATTAACCTATAATTGTATGTTTGATAATTCTTATCACAAAAGTAATCATTTTAGCGATACGAGCAACACATATTTTAAATAAAAATTCCCCAAAGGGCTTGAATTTGCCTTTTGGGGAACGATATAGCGGATTTTTTCGTAATGCTATAATTTGATGCCAGTGTAGATGCTGCACACACCGAGGGTGAGGCGGTGCACCTTGCAGTGCTTGAAACCTGACGAACGCATGATTTCGAGCATCTGCTCGCCTTGCGGCACGGCTGCGATGCTTTCGGGCAGGTAGCGGTAGGCGCTTTTGTCGCCACTTTTCAGCGAACCCACAAACGGAATGATGTGCATGGCGTAGAGGTCGTAGAAGAAGCGAATGAAGCGGTTTTGCGGTGTGGACAGTTCCAGCACGCAAAGCATGCCGCCAGGCTTGATCACGCGGTACATTTCCTCGTACCCACGGTCGATGTGCTCGAAATTGCGCACACCGAAAGCCACGGTCACGGCATCGAAACTCTCGCTGCTGAAGCGCATCTTCAGGCAGTCGCCTTGCTCGAAGGTGATTTGCTCTTGAAGTCCCTTATCGGCCACCTTCTTGCGTGCCACCTCCAGCATACCGTTGCTCAAGTCGATGCCCTTCACGGTGCAGTGCAGGTGGTTGTGGAGTTGAATGGCAAAGTCGCCAGTGCCGGTAGCCACGTCGAGCAGACGCTTGGGGGCCACGGTCGCCACTTTCTTGCGTGCCACCTTGCGCCACCACTTGTCGATGCCAAGCGTCATGGCGCGGTTCATGAAGTCGTAGGCTGGGGCAATGGAGTCGAACATGGCTTGCACCTGCTCGGTCTTGCCGTCGGCTTCGCTATAGGGCTTTATTTGTTCTACTTTATTCACGTCTTTTTTTGAGTCTACGAGTCAACAGGTCTACGGGTCAACGAGTTTTCGAGCCTTCGAATTTTCGAATCTTCGAAATATCGAAATTTCGAGTTATCGAGTTATCGAAATTTCGAGGAAGCCGAAGCAATCGTCTTAACTTCTTTAACTTCTTAACTCCTTAACTTCTGAAAAAAATCTTCCGAAAAAATCTTCTGAAAAAGAATTACAGTGTCTTGAGATATTCGCTTACGTTCTTTTCGATGCGGGCGGCGAGGTCTTCGTCGGCGCAAGGCACGAACTTTTTGCCAGTGATGTCTTCGTAGAGTTCGATGTAGCGTTGCGATACGGTTTCGCAGTATTCATCAGTCATTTCAGGCACTTGCTGACCTTCCTTACCCATGAATCCGTTTTCGATAAGCCATTGGCGCACAAATTCCTTGCTCAACTGCTTCTGTGGCTCGCCTTTCTCAAATTTTTCCTGATAGCCATCGGCATAGAAGTAGCGGCTGCTGTCGGGGGTGTGGATTTCGTCCATCAAAATCACCTTGCCGTCGGCCTTGCCAAACTCATACTTGGTGTCGACGAGGATAAGACCCTTGCTTGCTGCGATTTCGGTGCCGCGTGCAAACAGGGCGCGGGTGTATTTCTCCACCTGGTCGTAGTCCTCTTTGCTCACGATGCCCTTGGCGATGATTTCTTCGCGAGAAATGTCCTCATCGTGTCCTTCCGCAGCCTTGGTGGTTGGGGTGATGATTGGTTCTGGGAAACGCTCGTTTTCGCGCATACCGTCGGGGAGCTTCACGCCGCAAATTTCACGGCAGCCTTCCTTGTAGGCACGCCATGCGCTACCGGTGAGGTAGCCACGGATAATCATTTCAACGGCAAACCCTTCGCACTTCTTGCCCACGGTCACCATTGGGTCGGGTGTAGCGAGTTTCCAGTTAGGAACGATGTCGGCAGTGGCATCGAGAAACGATGCCGCTATCTGGTTAAGAACTTGTCCTTTTGAGGGAATACCCTTTGGAAGGATTACGTCGAAAGCCGAAATACGGTCGGTTGCCACCATTACGAGAATGTCGTTGCCGATGCTGTAAACATCGCGCACTTTACCATGATACACATTTGTTTGACCTTCGAAGTTGAAGTCGGTGCGAACTAAAGTTTTAGCCATTGATTTGATATTTTATATGTTTTGAATAGAAGTTTTCATTGTTGTTGTTGGGGTGGGGTGGCTCGCTCTTCCTCGTCGTGGCGTTCGTAAGCCTCCACGATGCGTTGCACCAAGTGGTGGCGCACGATGTCTTTTTTCTCAAATTCCACCCTGCCGATGCCTTTCACGTTGCGCAAAATCTTCAGTGCTTGAATCAAACCCGAAGCGGTGGTGCGAGGCAAGTCGATTTGCGTCACGTCGCCAGTCACAATCATCTTGCTGCCCATGCCGAGGCGTGTGAGAAACATCTTGATTTGGTGGGTGGTGGTGTTTTGCGCCTCGTCGAGCACCACGATGGCGTCGTTGAGCGTGCGGCCACGCATAAATGCCAAGGGGGCGATTTGAATCACCTTCGTTTCCATATATTCCTTCAACTTGGCGTTCGGAATCATGTCTTCGAGTGCATCGTAAAGCGGCTGGAGATAGGGGTCGATTTTGTCCTTCATGTCGCCGGGCAGGAAACCGAGTTTTTCGCCGGCTTCCACGGCTGGGCGTGAGAGGATGATTTTGCGCACCTCGCGATTTTTCAGCGCGCGCACAGCCATAGCCACCGCCAGGTAGGTTTTACCAGTGCCGGCAGGACCGAGTGCGAAGGTGAGGTCGTTTTCGGTGAAGGTTTTCACCAGCAGCTGCTGATTGGGCGTGCGTGCCTTGATAGGCTTGCCGTTCACACCGAAGATGATGGCATCGTCCATCTTCAGTTCCTTGGGCGGAGTGCCCTTGATGGTGTCGATGATCACCTCCTCGTTGAGTTGATTGTAGTGGTTGCAGAAGTCGGCAAGTTCTTTCACTTTCTGCTCGAAGAGCGCCGTTTCCTCCTCGTCGCCAATCACTTTAATCACATTGCCACGAGCCGCCATGCGTAACTTTGGAAAGAGGTTGCGGATAAGTTGTATGTTGCAATTGTTTACCCCATAGAAAACCACGGGGTCCACATTGTCGATAATCACGTGTCGTTCTATCATATATAGATTGTATATCGGATAAATCCTATGCAAAATTACAGCAAACCCACTACACTACCAAGCATATCCACCTTTTTTTTACTCCACGCTCCGTGGCGGTGTGCCGTGCCGCTTTGCATTTTCGCTTGGCGATAATTGCGCTGGATATGAGAATTTTGACGCGGAAGTGCGTAAATCCGATTTTGACATAAGTGAGAATTTTGCTAATTTTGCAAAAGCACTGTTTATGAAATTATGAGTAATCTTTCCAGCACCACAGCAAATATCGACATACAGCACCCTGAATACTGGACGCTTCAACTGGCGTTTGGCCCCAGCGAAGTGCAATACACGCTTCACGACATCGACGAGGAAAACTCGCTGATTACGGGCACATTGCCTCTCGACCTCAGCTGTGGCAGCTATCTGAAGGCTGCGGAAAATGCCATCTACGACAATCCCGTGCTGCTCAACGATTACAAGAAAGTGCGCATCATGGTCGAAAGCCAGCACTTCATGATTTTGCCGGAGGCGTTCGCCGACGAACTCGACGCGCAAGATGCCTTCGAGGCGATGTTTCCCGATATGGAAGGCGATTTCGCCCTCTGTGCGCTTCCACGCTGCGGTGTGCATATTGCCTACGAAATGCCGAAGGGACTGCTCGGATTCTTGCAGCGCACCTTCAATATGCCGCCTGTGGTGCACCACCTCTATCCACTGATGGAGCACTTCAAGCACCAGGACGAGCACCGCACAGGGGCGTGTATGCACCTCAATCTGCACCCCGAGCGCATCGACCTGCTCATCGTGCGCGACCGTGCCTTGGTGATGGCAAACTCCTTCCCATGCACCGATGCGGCCAACGCCATCTACTATGCGCTCAACGCATGGCAGAGTTTCGGACTTGATGCCAATAAAAACGAACTTTTTGTGACTGGGGGCAAGCCGCTTCGCGATGCCGCTATCCCCACTCTCCGAAAATACATTAACTATGTGATGCCTTCCATTTTCCCTGCGGCAGCCCTGCGCATTGGGCAAGACGCGGTGAAGGCTCCACTTGAACTCATTCTTTTAGCCCTATGCGAATAATCAGCGGAAAATACGGCCGTCGCCGTTTTCAAGTGCCTACAAACATCACCGCTCGCCCCACTACTGACATGGCGCGCGAAAACATTTTCAATGTGCTTGGCAACTGGGTGGATTTTGAAGGACTCACTGCTCTCGACCTTTTTTCGGGCACTGGTGCCATCAGTTTCGAATTGCTTTCACGCGGTTGCACCCAAGTGACCAGCGTGGAGAAGGCGGCTACGCAATACAATTTCATTCGCAAGGTGAAAGAGCAACTCCACGACCCCAACCTCATTCAGGTGAAGGGCGATGCGCTGAAATTTGTGGAAACGTGCGGCACGAAGTTCGACATCATCTTTGCCGACCCACCATACGATTTGCCCGACTTCGCCACCATTCCCGAACTGGTGCTCAACTCCCAAATGCTCAAACCCGACACCATCTTCGTGATTGAGCACAGCAAGGCTTACGACTTCAGCCACTTGCCCCACTTCTACCAGCACCGCATCTACGGCAAAGTAAACTTCACCATCTTCCGCCTCGACGACCCCGAATAACGAAGCGCCAAAAAGATAACGCCATAACGTAGGGACATGCCTTCGGCATGTTTCCGATGCGTTGTCGCAAAGCATTGCCACCTTGCTTGTTACGCCCGAAAAACACCCCAAAGGCATATCCCCATATTATGCTGAAAATTCTCTTTACTTCACCACCATCGCGTCCGCGTCAAATGGTTGATATCCAATGTGGTATTGCGATTATGGGCGGACGTGAAGTATCACGTCCCTACCGGGTTTGGTTTTTCGCCGAAGGCGAGTGTTCTTTATGTTTTTGTTTCTGTGCCCCCAGTATTTATCCACTGAACCATAAAAATTCCTCAAATAAACATTTTGTTAGGTGGGGGGATAAAAAAATTGTGCTGCGATTCACATCGTGGCACAACTCCTATTTAACTTTCATTTGGGGGTTAAATATATCTTGTCTCTTGTATATAGTTTGCTATAGTCGGAATGCGATGGGGAGGATGCAGCGCACGTTCACTTTTGTGTTCCACATTTTTCCGGCTTCCCATCGGGGCATTTTTTTGATTACACGCACGGCTTCGTTGTCGAGAGCCTCGTGACCGGAGCTGCGGAGCACTTTCACGTGCGACACTTGTCCGTCGGTGAGGATGATGAAGCTGCAAAGCACGCGGCCTTGCTGGCGTGCCACGTATTCGTGGTAGGGATATTCGCGAGTGTTGTTTACGAAATTCACAAGACCACGTTCGCCACCAGGGAATGATGGTTGCACATCAACTTGCTCAAATTCGTAAAATTCGAGGTATGAGGTGTGGTCGGGCGACATAGGATTCACTACACCAATTCGGCTGGCACGAGGGCGCGTTTGCGCTGTGGCCTCGATAGCGGAAAGAATGAGTGCCGATAACACGAAGAGTGGTAAAATATGTTTGTATTGTCGCATCATTGTGATTTACAAATAAATAGTGTCTTGAACGAGAAGTAAAGCAGTGCTTTTCCTGTTAAAAACATTGCAAATATAATTTCGTTTTCGCAAATTTCAATACTCGAAAGGTCAAATTTGAAAATGATTAATATTGTTTCATTTATTTTTACAGATTGGGCAAAATTCACCGAATGTTGTAAAAAAAAATTAAAAGGATATACGATTTAAAGGGGTGTGTGCGTTAATAGAGTTATAACGCGTTAATATTTAAGTATGAAATTATCCATTCATCGCTATATCTGCCTGCTTGCCGCATGGGCTGTGAGCTTTGCGGCGTGGGCGCAAGACGGCACCACGGCTTACGAATTTCTCAACGTGAGCCCGTCGTCGCATGTGTATGGGCTTGGCGGACACAACCTCACCATCATCGACGACGACATCAACCTTGTGGAGCAAAACCCTGCGCTTCTGGGACCGGAATTTGACCACCAAGTGGGCGTGAACTATATGAAATACATCGGCTCCACCAATTTCACTGGCGTGAGATATGGCCAGGGACTTACCGAACATAGCGCATTTGCTGTGGGGCTTCAATACTATGGCTACGGCAGCATGACCGAAACTGATGCTCAAGGTTCAATCCTTGGCAAATTCAATGCCAGCGACATCAATTTCAACGTGACTTATTCACACGACATCGCCACCAACATTCGCGGTGGTATCACTTTGAAATATTTGTATTCAAAATATGGCGATTTCTCGGCTGGAGCCATCGCCGCCGACTTGGGTGTGAACATCTACAACCCCGACAACGAGCTCTCGCTCTCTGTGGTGGCAAAAAACCTTGGTGGCCAGGTGAAGAAATTCAACGGCACCACCGATGCCAAAGACCGCTTGCCATGGGATATTCAACTGGGCTATTCGCAGAGGTTTGGCACATCGCCATTCCGCCTCTCCATCACCGCCTACAACCTGCGCAAATGGAGTCTGCCATACTACGAACCAGAGGATAAGAACAACACCAACAGCGACCTGGTGAAGAAAGAGAGCTTCGGCTCCAACTTCATGCGTCACCTTGTGCTCGGTCTGGAATTTCTGCCCAGCGACAATATGTATATCGGCCTTGGTTACAACCACAAAGTGCGCACCGACATGAGCACATATCAGCGCAACTTCCTCTCTGGCCTATCGTTGGGAGCCGGCATGAAAGTGAAATCGTTCGGTTTCGGCGTGGCATTCGCCCAACCCCATACCGGTGCCACCACCTTCATGCTCAACCTCACCACCAGCCTCGGCGAACTCCTCCACTGACCCCCTCATCATCATCTTATATCACAAACAAAACACCATCAAAGCCGTCCCTTTGATGGTGTTTTTTTCTAATTTCTAATTTCTAACTTCTAACTTCTAACTTCTAATTTCTAACTTCTAATTTCTAATTTCTCAAAATGGTGTTTCGGGTGTATTGGGTGCTGCTTGGGGATTTTGGGGTGGGGGAGGTGGATTGGGCGGTTTGTGGTTGCAGTTGTGGGGATTTTTGTGTAAATTTGTAGATTATTAATATGGTGTGGAGTGTGCCTGTGGCATTTCTCTCATAACCAGCGAAATAACGAACTTTTAATGGCAAACGAAAAGAAAATACGCATTGGCATTACCCAAGGGGACACCAATGGAATTGGCTGCGAAGTGATTTTGAAAACTTTCGCAAACTCTGCAATGCAGGAGCTTTGCACTCCGGTGATTTATGGGTCGAGCAAAATTCTCACCTATCATCGCAAGGCTATCGATATGCAGGCATATCAAATCAATATCACTAAATCTGCCACACAACTGAAGGACCATCTGCCAAATCTGGTGGAAGTGATTGAGGAAGACATTAAAGTGGAAATGGGCAAAGCCGACAAGCAAGCTGGTCGTGCCGCATTTTTGGCTCTTGAGGCTGCTGTCGCCGACCTGAAGAACGGTAATATCGACGCGATAGTGACAGCTCCTATCAGTAAGGAAAATATTCAAAGTTCGGAATTTAGTTTCCCCGGCCACACCGAGTATCTCGAATCCAGCGTTGGCGATGGTGAAAAGGCGCTGATGGTGCTTTTCTGCGACAAGGTGCGTGTGGCACTCGTCACCATTCACAAGCCATTGGCTGAGGTGCCAGCCGCCATCACCAAAGAGCGCATCTTGGAGAAGTTGAGAATCTTCAACAAGTCGCTCAAGCGTGATTTCAACATTCAGGGTCCACGCATCGCCGTGCTCTCGCTCAACCCACATGCTGGCGAAAACGGTCTTCTCGGCAAGGAGGAGAAAGAGGTGATTGCGCCAGCCATTCAGGAAGCCTACGATGAGAAGATTCTCTGTTTCGGTCCTTATGCAGCCGACGGCTTCTTTGGCAATGAGCAGTATCGCCACTTCGATGGTGTGCTTGCCATGTATCACGACCAGGGTTTGGCTCCGTTCAAGACTTTGGCGATGAGCGAGGGTGTGAACTTCACCGCAGGTCTGCCTATCGTGCGCACCAGCCCCGACCACGGAACAGGCTACGACATCGCCGGTAAGGGCGTGGCAAACGAAAACTCGATGCGCCAGGCTGTGTATGCCGCCATCGACATCGTGCGCAACCGTCGCCGCTACGACGAGGCTTACCGCAACCCACTGCGCAAGCAATACTTCGACCACAGCAAAGACAATGTGGTGCTCGACCTTACTAAAGATTGATTTTTAAGAAATTAGAGGTTGGAAGTTAGAAATTAGATTTTTTGGAAGTTAAGGAGTTAAGAAGTTAGAGAAGTTAAGACGGCACTTTCGCCTTTTTGGAAAAACTGCATTCTTTGGCTTTGCGGCTCTTTGACGGTTAGATTTAAAATAGATATGAATTACGGAATTATCGCCGCTGGCGAAGGCTCACGCCTGGCTCAAGAGGGCGTGGCAAAACCAAAACCACTCGTTGAACTCAATGGCGAACCAATGGTTCAGCGGTTGATCAATATTTTCTGCCGATGCAAGGCTGAGAGCATCAGCATCATCGTGAATGAGCACATGACCGAGGTGCGCGAGTTTCTGAGCACACTCCAACTTCCTGTGCCGCTCAATGTGGTGGTGAAGACCACTCCAAGTTCGATGCACAGCTTTTGGGAATTGAGCAAAGTGATGCAGAAGGGCAAATTCTGCCTCACCACTGTAGATACCATTTTCCGTGAGCAGGACTTCGCTCGCTATATCGACGCCTTCGAGGCCGACACGGAGCACGATGGCATGTGGGCGGTGACTCCATTTATTGAAGACGAAAAACCACTGTATGTGGAAGTGGACGAGCCGAGTATGCACATCAAGGCTTTCCGCGATGCCGCTTACGATGGCGCGAAATATGTGTCGGGCGGTATCTACGCCATCACCGACAAGGCATTCCCTGTACTCGACAAGTGCATTGAGCAGGGCATTTCCAGAATGCGCAATTTTCAGCGCGCGCTCGTTGACGAGGGTTTCAACCTTCAAGCCTACAGCATCGACAAGATTATAGATGTGGACCACGCAAGCGATATTGCCGTGGCCCAGAAATTCATAAATGAATAAAAACATAAATTAGCGATTATGGCTGAAATTAAAATAGCTGCAATTATGCGTGCTGGTGCGTATTCCCCTAATCACATAGGTAACGACGCAGCCATTCTTAACGCAGCTGCCGAGCAATTGCGCAAGCGCGGTTGTTTGGTCAACATTTATAGTGAAGAACAGTTCAACAATCAGAGCGTGGAGGAGAATGTGATTCTCAACATGTGCCGCGAGCAAAAGTCGATTGAGAATTTGCAGAAGGCGGAAGACGCTGGCAAAATCGTTATCAATTCGGGCTTCGGCATCGAAAACTGCACTCGTGAGCGCATGACGCGCATTTTGCTGGGCAATGGCATCCCTTATCCCGAAAGTTTGATTGTGAACACCGACGAGGCAATCAAGCCCATGCTGAAAAAGAGTGGTTTTCAGAGTTGCTGGATCAAGCGTGGCGATTTCCACGCTATGCACAAGGAGGACGTGTCGTTTGTGCGTCACCCCGAAGAGGCACAGGAAGTGCTTCAGGAGTATTTCCTCCGTGGCATCAAGCGCGCCGTGATCAATGTGCACCTTGAGGGCGACCTTGTGAAGTTCTACGGTGTGAATGGCACCCCATTCTTCTACTGGTTCTATCCTTTCGACGCAGGTCACAGCAAATATGGCTGGGAAGAGGTGAATGGCAAAAGCCAGGGCATCAAGTTCGACGAGAAGAACTTCAAAGCCATTTGCCAACAGGCTGCCACCGAACTGAATGTGGAAATCTACGGTGGCGACTGCATCGTGGCTCCCGACGGACAAATCCGTATTATCGACTTCAACGACTGGCCAAGTTTTGCGCCATGCCGCACCGAGGCCGCACCTTATATCGCAAAACGCGTATTAGCCATTGTGAAATCGGCTCAAGAAAAAAAGTAAATTATCGCAGAAATGGAATTTAAAGAAATCAAGTCTCTATATCGCCAGTCGCTCAAGTCGATGGACACCGAGGAGCATATCGACCTCTTTTTCTACCGTCCGCTGGGATTCGCTTGGGCGTGGCTGTTTGCCAAGTTGGGCGTTACGCCCAATGTGGTGACCATTGCCTCTATATTTTTAGGCGTGGGTGGTGGCATCTTGCTCTACTTTGCAGAACCTGCCAACTTGTGGCTCAACTATGTGGGTATCTTCCTCATTATTTGGGCGAATACCTACGACAGCGCCGACGGACAGTTGGCGCGCCTCACCAAGCAGTATTCACGCATCGGACGTATTCTCGATGGCGTGAGCGGCGACTTCTGGTTCATTGCCATCTATTTCGCCCTCGTGTTCCGTGAAATCAACTTCGGCGACAAACTGCTGGGTGCCGACTTCTTCGCCAATCATCAGTGGGTGATTTGGGTGCTTGCCGTGACTGCTGGTGCTTGCCACGCTAAGCAAGCCGCCATGGCTGACTATTACCGCCAGTTCCACCTTTATTTCTTGAAGGGCAAGGAAGGCAGCGAACTCGACAGCACCGAGGCTCTCGACAAGGAATATGCCGACCTCACCTGGAGTGGCAATTTCATGAAGAAACTCACCATGATGGTGTATCGCAACTATACCGCTAACCAGGAAGTGCTCACGCCCAACATGCAACGCCTTCGCAAAGCATTGAAGGAGCGTTACGGCGAGAACGAGATTCCACAGGCGTTCCGCGACGCTTTCCGTGCCAAGTCGCTCCCATTGATGAAATACACCAATATGCTGTCGTTCAACACGCGCATCATCGCCATGTTTATCTCGGTGATTATCCAGATGCCATGGCTGTATTTTGCATTTGAACTTGTGGTGCTCAACGCCATGATGGCATACATGATCATCTCCCACGAGCACCGCTGCAAATCCCTCATTGCTCAGGTGTAGGTGTGTTTGTGGTTTTTGGGCTCACACAGATCTCGCTGTTTGTGGTTTTTGGCTCACACAGATCCCACGGATCTCACTGATTTTTTTGTGGGTGGTAAATCTCACAGAATTGTTTGGAGGGGAAGTGGGTGGTTTTTGGGCTCACACGGATCCCACGGATCTCACTGATTTTTTTGTGGGTGGTAAATCTCACGGGATTTTTTTAGTGGGAGAGTGAGTGGGGAGTTTATTTATTTGTGTGGGGATTGTGTGTGTTGATTTTTTTTGTTTTTGATTTTGATTTTTTATGACTGATAATGAGTTGACATATAAGATTATTCACTGTGCTATGGAGGTGTATAATCACCTTGGGCCTGGATTGCTTGAGGAGGTCTATGAAAGGGCTCTTATGTATGAACTCGTGAATGCAGGATTAAAGGCAGAAAGTCAAGTAGCACTACCATTGGTATATAAAGGAGTGGATTTGGAAAAGAGTTATCGGGTGGATATTTTGGTTGAAGAAAAAATAATTCTGGAATTGAAATCAGTAGCGCAACTCGAACCAGTTCACTACAAACAATTACTATCATATTTGAAATTATCAGGACTAAGATTCGGCTACCTGATTAATTTCAACGAAAAAGATTTCAAAAACGGCTATCACAGAATAGTGAACGGCTACTAAAGATATTAATTATAAATATTAAAGATATTAATAA
>ERZ780207.491-NODE-491-length-42457-cov-6.310245_pt1 | contig 42457 bp, 49 predicted proteins | sample MGYA00510977_ERZ780207 | MGnify/ENA primary metagenome ERZ780207 (study PRJEB29588, sample SAMEA2151383) | human gut metagenome | biome: human gut; feature: human-associated habitat; material: faeces | place: Denmark | collected 2008/2010 ...
GTAATTCTATTCTATCAGAACTCAATCACTTTTTCTATAGTTTTTTCGCTTTTGGTCTCACATCTATTGTAACACTACACTGTTACTGCGTATAACCGCACGCGCGGTATGTTTGTCAATGATGTGAGACCAAAAAGAAGAAAAAATAATCAAGTCCAAAGAATCGTGAAACGCCCTGCGGGTGTAGAGAGGGAGGGACGGAGCGAAGCGGAGGAACGACCGAACGAAGCCCGCAGGGCGGCGCGTCGAGGAGAGATCATCGCCCGCTAAGGTCCTTTTGAACCTGATTCGGACTTTTCCATCCGAGAACCGCCATGGGAATGTTGTTGGAACGGTACAAATACCGCTTCATTTGCGTCTGCAGGTCAGAGAAGGAATAGAAGCGCAGATCATTGTAAAACCGTTCTTGGTCGTTCCGATGACTCCTTTCCACTTTTCCGTTATGCCACGGTGTCCGCGGTCGGATCAATTTGTGCCGGATGCGGTATCTGTTGCAAAACACATCCAAGGGGTGGATGCGGCTTGTTTTAGACGGATGCGTAAACTCCCCGCCGTTATCTGTTTGCAGGATACCCGGAGCATAGCCGAAGAACAGAATCGCCCGTTTGAGAAAGTCTACGGTGGAAAAGCTGCTGTGTTCCTCATATGCATAGAGAAACCGTTTCCGGGACGCTTCCTCTATGACCGTATATTGATAGAATTTCTGCCCATCCTTGCCGGAATAACAGGCATTCGGCACATATTTGACATCCATTTGCCATTTTTCGCCGATAGAGGTCGGTGTATCGTATGTTCCGGTGTGTTTGGACTTTTTCTTTGTGGATTCGGGTTTCTTCCTGAATCCGAGACGGACGAATACGCGGTATAGGGAACCGGGATGACGGCGGTAGGCTTTGTCTTCCCGCAACTTGCCGTACAGTTCGCAGACGGAGATGTTCGGATTCCGGCGGTGGTAATCGCAGATCCACTTCAATTCCTGTTCGGTGTGGGCATTGGGGTGCGAAGTATGCGGTTTGTGGGACTTGTTCTGCAAGGATTCCCTTGTTCCGTCATAGGCGCGGTTCCAGCGCATCAGGGAGGCTTTTGAGATGTGATACCGCCGACAGACGAAAGAAATGTCCTTTGTTTGCCGATAAATTTCCACTGCGTGCAATTTTGTTTCCAAAAGGTGTGGACAATAGCGCTTTTTGTGGTATAATCATTCATGGTGATTGAGTCCTTTCTGTTGAGTGGGGTTAGGGGTAATTCTATTCTATCAGAACTCAATCACTTTTTCTATAGTTTTTTCGCTTTTGGCCTCACATCTATTGTAACACTACAAAAAGTTTTTTGATTTTTCGGGAAACCCCTTGCTTTTTTGCCGGATGTGTGCTATAATACTGGCGTTGCACAGGGGTATAGCTCAGCTGGTAGAGTACCGGTCTCCAAAACCGTGGGTCGCGGGTTCGAATCCTCCTGCCCCTGCCATGTTGTGTGGTCAAAATCGATCCGCACGAGGAAAACAGCCGTTTGGAAAGCCAAACGGCGGAAAACGGGAGATTTCGAGAGATTTCTCCCGTTTTTTTCGTCCCTGCTTTTTTTCGAAAAAATACCGATCCATTTTGCGATTTTTTCCGACCGCAAGGATCTGAACCCGCGAAAACGGGATTTTCAAAAAAAGCGAAACCGAATTGAACAGCCGAAAGGACTTGAACTCGCGACACGGTTCCAACCCTTTCGGCTTTTTTGTTGTCTTCACGGAATGTTTACAAATCGTAGACTACAAAATAAATCCCTCGGAGTTGGGTGAAGATTTGAACCCGCGATGCGCCCAAAAGCAAAAACTACAAAACAACTCCATTTCTCCTCCGGTAGGATTCGAACCCACGAAAGCGCAAAATCTGTTTGTTATCAGTTTGTTTTCTGGACTTTCCGGTATTGGTGTGGTATTGTGTGTGGTTACAGGAGGCGATGAAAATGAAAAAGATGATCGACGAATTATGGGACGGCGAGATCAGCCCACAGGACACCCTGATTTCAGATAATCAGGAATACCGTGAACTGCAACATAGGCAATCCCAAAATAAAGCCGAATTGCTTGAAGCCCTTTCGGATGAGCAGAAAGAACTGCTTGAAAAGTTCTGCGCCACAGAAATCGAGCTGAACGGAATATCCGAACGCGAAGCCTTTACTGCCGGATTCAAAATCGCTATGCGGTTGGCGGCAGAAGCGTTCTATGAAGCGGACAACGAGTAAAATAATGACCGCAAAAATCGTTGTCGTAGATGCCAGCACTACATTCTCAAAAAGCGACCATATAGAGATTAAAGACAAATCATTTTGCGAAAGAAAAATATTACTAAAATAATGTATAAAGCATTGACAATCGAGGCTTGATAGGGTATAATGATCCGATTTGGTGCGAAAGAAACCGAATGGGCGGCTTGGGATAATAAAATTGGGAGGTAGATAGTATGCACGATTTTTGCTATGTATCTAAAAAAGAAGCGGCCCCAGTAAAAGCGGAGTTGTTAGACATTATCCACGAAGTACAGGATATTGTAAGAGACGATTTCACTTTTCAATTCACATTTATAGGTAGTTCAAGTAGGAATATGATTACCTATGATAGGAAGTCGAACATCGGTTTCGATTTCGATGTCAACATTGAAGTTAATGACGATGACGAAAACTACGAACCAAAGGAAATCCGAACAATTATCCGAAAGGCATTGGATAAGGTAGCAAGGCAGTATGGCTATGATTATTGTGAAGACTCCACTCGCGTACTCACGATAAAAAAGAAAGATAGGCCGAACTCAAGGATCATTCACAGTTGCGATTTCGCAATCGTCAATAATTGCGGTGGTGGAAGACAGCAGTATATCCGATACAACAAGGACCATCAAACTTATACTTGGGAATAACAAGGCGGTGGCTTTGAAATGTTGCCAGACAAGATAGATTGGTTGAATGAAAACGGATACTGGGGAGAGCTACGGGACTATTACATAGAAAAGAAAAACACCAATAGCAACCCGCAAAAGCACTCTCGGTCGATATATGCCGAAGCGATAACCGAAATGTGCCAAAAACAGGGCTATTTCAAAAAGTAAAAAGCGATAAATCAAGGCCGTACTCCAATCGAGTGCGGTTTTTCAATACATAGCCAAACGCTACTCAGCCGAGCGTTTGGCTTATTTTTATGGAAAGGAAGGATGAACGCTATGATTGCAAATCTGACAAGAGGAGCGAAGACCGTTTTTCTCCACCTGCCCTCAGACAGATTTCAGATCGCCGGCGTCCTGTCATACCTCGGTGTCGACAGGCTTGACGATTACGAACTCCCCTGTGAAGGTCAGGATTCCTCGGGTATCATGGTTTCACTTGAACCGACCGGAATAGCGGAACGGAACATCGCAGAACTGTGCCGAAGCGAGAAAATCTCCCTCGGAAGGCTCAATTCGGGCTTTCGCAGTCTCTTCAAACTGCCGTATGAGCAGCAGCTCGGTGTCATGGATCGGATCGCAAATCAAAAGCCGGAGCATTTTGATGACTTTCGCAAAACCATCGATGCCGCTACCGTTCCCTCAGTCAGACAGGAATACTATTTTCCGCTCACCGTGAACCTGTATACGGCGAACCGTTGGGGCGATTACGACGATGATCCCGAAGAATACGACGGTCGCTTTGCTCCACGCTATGAAGAAAAAATCCGTCAGGCACTCCGGGTCTACAACCGGGATGACGGCGAGGATATGGCGGCATATTTTCACGGCAACAACACTGTCGTGGCAAAGCTCCGTTCCGCCACCTGGGATTTCAAAAGGCGGGGCGGTGAGCTGTACGGTTGCGTTACTGTGGAAACGGCAGGGCAGCTGACGGCAGAACAGGAAGCAGATCTGAAAGACTGGATCACGGGACAGAATTCTGACGGTCTGGGCGAAGGCTTTGAGCAGCAGGAGATCAACATCGAAAGCTATAGCAGCTCGGGCAGAATCTGTGTGAGCTTCTGGCACTCGGGTGACGATTACTTTGTAGACAATGAAGACGAGTTTGCCGAAAGACTGGAACAGGGCTTCAACTTGGGAGGTATGTGAAGAACATGACCTCCCTTTTTTCATCCTCTGAGGATGCTCGGAGGTGAATCAGACAGACAACCGATATACACTTCTGTACGGGCTGACATTATTCGAACCCGATGACAGAACCCCACTATGCAGCGTCGAGGAAGTGGCTGACTTTCTTCTGACACACGACGGCGGGATCATCACGGAACCGGACGGCGCGGTGCTTCTGGAAGTGGAAGACCGGGAGTTCGTATCCTGCACCGACTCCGAATACAGGGACGAGCTGATGCGGGAGATGCGCAAAAGCGAAGGCTTTGAAGACCGGTTCGGCTACCGCTTTCCCGCCCGAACAAACAAGAAACGAAAAGGACGGTAACAAATGCAGGATTTTGACAGACTGAACAGAATCGCAAAGCGTTTGCAGGAACGCTATCCCAGGGGCACACGGATCGTGCTTTTGAGTATGGGAAATGATCCGAACCCGATTCTCCCCGGCACAAGAGGAACGGTGAATGTCGTAGATGACATTGCAACCGTTCACTGCACCTTCGACAACGGTCGGTCGCTCGGCATCGCCTATGGCGAGGACAGCTTCCGCGCCCTGACTGCCGAAGAACTTGCCGAGGAATCGGAATGTGAGGATCAGGAACAGGTCGGAGGAATGCACCTCTGACGCAAATCAGATATCTGGATATGTTCGCCGGAATCGGAGGCTTCAGATCGGGGCTTTCGCATTACGGCGATTTTTTTGTACCCGTAGGCTATTGCGAAATCGATCCGTATGCAAGGAGAGCCTACGAAGCAATTTACGAACCGAAAGGAGAGATTTATTTTGAAGACGCAAGAGGAATCGTCCCCGAAAGCCTGCCGGATATCGACCTTATTTGCGGGGGATTTCCTTGTCAGAGTTTTTCAATCGCTGGAAAGCGAGAGGGCTTTGAAGATGCCCGAGGAACGCTGTTCTTTGAAATCGCTCGGATTGCCCGCGTTAAAAGACCTCGCTTTCTCCTCCTTGAAAACGTTCCCGGACTTCTTTCGCATGACGGGGGCTGGACGTTTGCGACCATCCTCGGTACACTGGATGAACTGGGGTATCATGTCGCATGGCAGGTGCTTAACAGCGCAAATTTCGGAGTTCCCCAATTCCGAAAAAGAGTGCTGCTTGTCGGATATCTTGGAGAAGAATCCGGAGGCGAAATACTATCTTTCACGGAAGCAAACCCAAAAACTATTGTCAAAAGGTTTGGCGGGCGTCAGGGTGATCGGGTTTACGCCGGAAACGGACTGAGCTGTACGCTCACAAGCAGTGCCGGAGGCTTTGCCGGAAACACGGGGCTGTACTTCATGGATATGAATACGGAACCGAAGATCACGGAGCTTGCCCGCTGTATTACGGCAAGACAGGATTCCGGCATCAGCAACCATCGCGGTGAACATTCCGGTGTTCTGGAACTGACGGACGGCCCGCGAGCCTTTCTGACTCCCGACCGTGAGAAAATCCGACAGCGAGGCAGACGCATGAAGGAACCTGACGAACCGATGTTTACGCTGACCGCACAGGACAGGCACGGCATCTATTATCACGGACGCATCCGCAAGCTGACTCCGCTTGAATGCTGGCGACTGCAAGGCTTTACAGACGAGCAGTTTTTCAGAGCAAAGAACGGTGCAAAGCTCTCGGATGCAAGGCTCTACAAAATGGCGGGAAACGCAGTCAGTGTTCCGGTTATCCGCGAAGTCGGCGGTATCATCAAACGCGTATGCGAAAATCAGGAAAAGGAGCGTGACGGTTATGCCGAATCATGTGACAAATAAGCTGTTGTTCCACCCTTGTACGGAACAACGCTTTAACGAAATCCTTGCGGATCTGCAGAAAGAAGGAGCAGAACACGGCTCTATTGATCTTGGAAGGATTATCCCCGAGCCGGAAGGACTCTTTATGGGTGACCTCGGTGTTGAGGAAATGAAAAAGTACAAGGACAACAACTGGTACGACTGGCGTATCAAGCACTGGAATACGAAGTGGAATGCCTACGGTTTTGAACCGCCCGCATTTTCGAGTGATACCGGCACGATGACATTCCGCACAGCGAACTGCTCTCCGTTTCCGGTGATCTTCAAGCTGTCCCAAAAGTACCCCGATGTTGAAATTGATCTGCGCTATGCCGATGAAGACATCGGCTACAATGTAGGTGAGATCACGGTCTGTGCCGGAGAGTTGATCGATGACAACTCTCCGCAGTACGGATCTGCAACAGCACAGGAGCTTGCGGCGGATATCCTCGGACTGAACCTGGATTTCGATCTGAACACAGGTTCGGGATATGTGGTATCCCTTCTCGGGAATTATTACGAATACTGCGAGGATGTGCGGATCTCGCAAGCCTTCCAGTGTGATGTATCCCTCGGATGTCCGGTTGTGCTTTGTTATGACGAAGACCACGGCAAGGTGTGGCTCGAAAGAAGTCCGATCTTCGGAGAGAACGAAGAAAAACTCGATGAGGTGGAAAACAGCATCCGCGAATGGGGCGTTCACTCCTGCCGTTCTTTAGACGAGTTCAATCAGTACCTGCGGTGTCTTGACCCCGATGCCGGGTTTACGGAACAGTATCCCGAAAGCGGGGATATGTCGCTGTGCTGACGTTTATCATCGGGCTGCTCGTCGGCGGTCTTGTCGGCGTATTTACCATGTGCCTGTTTCAGATCAACAAATAAACAAATCAAGAGGTCGTTTTGCAAAGAAAAGGCGAAACGGCCTTTTTCTTTTGCACTGCGGTCTCAGAAAGGAACCGAATGAACAGTTTTATGTCATGGGTAGGCGGTAAAAAAGCCTTGCGTGAAGCCATTGTTGCAAGACTCTGCTGCTCGTGCGACAGGTATGTCGAAGTGTTCGGCGGAGGTGCATGGGTGCTGTTTCACAAGTTGCCCGGCAAATTTGAGGTCTACAACGATTTCAACCCGAACCTCGCCAACCTCTATCGGTGTGTGCGGGATCATCCCGAAGAACTTTGCGAAGAACTGCGGTATACGCTGAACGCACGGGTGGATTTTGACCACATCCGCGAAGTCCTTCGCACCAAGACCGTCATCCCGGATATCAGACGCGCCGCCTACTTTTATCAGATCATCCGTGAAAGCTACGCCTCGGGACTTGACTCCTTCGGCGCACAGCCGCACAATATGTGGCGCAACTTTCCGCTGATCACCGAAGCGTCGAAACGCTTACAGAGCGTGGTGATTGAAAACAAGGACTTCGAGAAGCTCATACAGCAGTATGACCGCCCGAACACCATCTTCTATCTGGATCCCCCGTATTACGAAACCGAGGATTATTACGAAGATGTCGGGTTCGGCAAAGCAGACCACGAACGGCTCTGCAATGCACTGATGCAGATCAAGGGCAAATTCCTTCTTTCCTACAACGACTGTCCGCAAATCCGGCAGCTCTACTCGAGAGAAGGAATTATGATCGAATCCACCACACGCCTGTCCAACATTGCCCAACGCTACGATGCGGGCAAGCAGTATCCCGAACTGCTCATATCCAATTACGACACCTACGAGGAAGGCGTCCTCGCAAGGCAACTCACACTCTTCGATGATCTCGAAGAATCCGAAAAAATACTAAAGGAGCATAAGATTATATGGAAATCAAATGTAAAGTAAGTTTCACCCTCCCCGAAGATCTCATTGAAGCTCTCGGAATTGACGAGGACACCCCCATCATTGCATCGGTGTCCGGCAACCGCATTCTGCTTGAAATTGCGGATGAAGACATTGACGAAGACGATGAGATTCCCGTTAAGTCACGTTGGAAATGCGACGATGATTGCGACAACTGGTGGGAGGAAGACGATCCCAACTATACCGACGACCTTTACGACAGTTTTGACGATGACTGCGGACAGGACTGTTCCTGCGATGAATGCGAATACTTCTGCCCGAACTGCGGCAACTGTGTTCTCGTGTGAGGGAGGTGGATGTCATGAATAAGATTTTCAAACTCATTGGCAAAAGAGGAAGAACCACCGTCCCGTTCGAAATCCGCATGAAAATGCGTCTCGGCTACAACAGCCTTGTCTCCTATGAACTCAAGGATGAGGACACGCTCATTCTCCGCAAGGAGAAAATATGTGACGGTTGCAAGGAACCGACCATCAAGGAAGCAACCATCCTCGATGTGGTCAACAGCCTCAGCGATACCGAGCAGAAGGCGCTTTACCGCTACCTGTCTATCCGTCTGTCCAAAGCGGAGCGTGAAGCATGATCCCGCTTTATCCGTATTCCTTTTCCGTTGCATCGGATCGGGACGAGGTCAGGCAGTGGCGCGAATCCTATCGGGAAAACATCCGCTGTCAGCAGTTTCTGGACAAGCGTATCTCGGAACTGTTTGACGGGTGGTCTCTGCATGGAGAAGTCATTGACGAAGCCTGTGCGGAGTTCGGCATTGACCGTGTCGGATGGGTATTTGCGAATACGATTGCCGGGAACGACTTTGACGGTCGGTATCGTCAGGACAACAAAATCTGGGCAAAGACGGCGTATTCCATTCCCGATGAAGACACGAATGTCAACTTCGAACTGCGGAGTCATCCCGAGATCGTCAACGGGCTTGCAAGCCAGTTCCGCGATTATCTGCTGGAACAGGACTATTCGGAAGAAGGAGGTATGACGCTTCAATGAGAATCAATATTTATCAGCTGGACAGCGACAAAGACGAAAACCGTGTGAAATTCTGCAACTACGATTTCACGCAAAAGCATGGCGGTGTCCTTCCGCAGAGCTACAAGTGCGTTTTTCATGGCGATGTGGACGGGAATCTGGAAGATGTCTTCACGCTGTTCAATACACCCGAGCATCCCGGAACCTATCAGGGACATTCACTCTCGGTTTCGGATGTGATTGAGGTTATCGGTGAGAATGAGAAAGGGATTACGCCCGGCAGTTATTTCACCGACAGCTTCGGCTTCAAGAGTATCGATTTCGACTCATCCCGCTGCGCCGAGATGGACGGAGTCCGGATGCTGATGATCCAACCGCATAAGACACCGGTGGTGACTTATGTGAAGCAGGATCTGAGTTCGCTTCAGCGTGCTGTCAGCGACCACTGTGAAGAAGCATTCATTGAATACACCTATCCCTTCGATGACGATTGCATGATTCTCGGAAACGAGGAAGCCAAGCTGTGCGGCATGGAGGGAAACAGACGGCTTTTCGGTTCGGTTTATGCCGGACCGATTTTCATTACGCGGGACAATGGCGAAGGCGATCTCTGCGCTCTGACCGACGAGCAGGTCAAAACCTACGGAGAGATGTTCGCTGTTCCCGAAGACATCAGCCCATCGGAAGTCCAGAGAGATGTTGGCTTCACCTTTTACGGTTGGGGCTGATTCTGACCGGCAGGTGCGCAACTGCCGGTTTTCAATATAGATCATTTTTGCGGAAAGGAGGACTTACGAATGGGAACCAAGAAAGGAGCCGGTCAGACGGCTCCGACGATGGAAAAACCGAAACCGACCGAACAGGCAAAGAACGCAAGCATTCAGGCAGATACCGATGCACACGCGCTCCCGGAAATCACCGTCCGGATTGACAAGCTCTTTTGTGATGAAGACAAAAAGCTCAAGGCATTTGCCAGTGCCAATATCGGTCCGTTTGCGGTTCACGGAATCCGTGTGTTTGAAAACGACAAAGGGATGTTTATCAATATGCCGTCGAATTCCTACACGGATGCACAGGGCAACAAGCAGTACGAGGATGTGTTCCATCCCGTAACCAAAGAAGGTCGGGAGCTGCTTGTGAAGAATGTGCTGGATGCCTACAAGCAGGCACTCGAACAGGCACAGACTAACAGTCAGACACAGTCGCAGACAAGCGGCAATCAGACCATGCAGCAGATGTAATCTGCACCATGCGGGGAGCAAAAACGCTTCCCGTTTTCATTTTCAACAATCAAAAAAGAAAGAATGAGGTAATTCAACACATGAAAAAGTTTTTCAATTCCATCAAGAACAAGTTGGGCAAGGCATTTGCAACCGTCAAGGCAACCGTAGAGTCCACCACAGGTGAGGGCTATATCGATACGGGCGTAAAGATCATCATCGGCGTAGTCGTCGGCGGTGTCATCCTTGCCGGTCTCTATGCGCTCTTCAACACCACGATCATTCCCACCCTTACCGAGAAAATTTCCGGTATGTTCAATTATGCTGGCTGATCCACAACAAAAACACAAGAAAGAACGAGGTAATCAACACATGAAAAAGTTTTTCGAATCCATCAGGAACAAGTTTGGCAAGGCGGTCTCGACCGTAAAGGCAACCGTCGAATCCACCTCCGGCGAGGGCTATATCGACACCGGTGTGAAAATCATCATCGGCGTAGTCGTCGGAGGTGTCATCCTTGCCGGTCTTTACGCTCTCTTCAAGACCACGATTCTGCCCAGCCTCGGCACCAAGATCGGCGAAATGTTCAATTACGCGGGTTGATCGCGTAACCGCACAGAGGGGATGTTCCGGCATCCCCTCCACACCTCTCGGAAAGGAGAAAAACCATGTATATGAATCCAACAATTCCGATTGTCACGCCTGTGCTGCAACCCCTTGTGGAAACCTTCGTCAAGGAAAATGTGATCGCAAAAGATGCTGTTTGGCTGATTCTGAAGATCATCATTGTAACAGCGGTTTCGGTGATCATCGGGCTTCTGTTGCACAAGCGGATGAAGAAGCAATGGCTTCGGACAAATAAAACCGTCGCTCTGCTTCTTTCTGCGGTTATGGCGATCGCGCTGTCCATCCGGTTCGGGCTGAGCATTTACACATTTCAGGGGCTGTTTCTGTATTATCTGCTCCTGTATGCCTCGGCGTCGGATCTGACCGACAGGCGGGTTGCAGACCATATCAGTGTCTCGGTATTGGCACTCTCGCTGATCAGTGTTCCGACAGTCGGAATCATCTCCATGCTGATCGGCGGTGCAGTCAGTTTCGCAATTCAGACCGGTGTCAGCGTATTTTCCGGTGGCAGATACGGCGGTGCGGATATCAAAATTTCCTCCGCCTGTGTTTTTCTCCTCGGATGGTCAAGAGGACTGATCGGTCTTGCGCTCGGACTCCTCACCGGCGTACTGTTTACGCTGATCTATAACAAAATCAAGAAACGCAGCAGCAGTGAAGGCTTTGCTCTCGTGCCGTTCATTTCGTTTGGCATGATGGTGGCGTTCTTCCTGTAAAAAAAGAACCCGTTGCGCAACAACAGGCTCTTTTTGGCAGTATTCATTTGAACAGCTCGGAATGACTTCCGACACGATAGAGCATAAGGACAAGAACATCACCCATGACTTCGTATATCAGCAACCAATCCGGTTCGACATGGCATTCACGGCAGCCTTTATAGTTACCCGTTAAATCATGGTCACGATACTTGGCATCAAGCTTCTCGCCATTGGCAAGCTTCTCGATCACCTCAAAAAGTTTATCGGTATCCTTGCCTTGTTTTTGAGCAAGCTTCAAATCTTTTTTGAATTGATTTGTAAATCTGACCTCGTATCTCATAGACCCAGTGCCGCCTTCAAGTCGTTCATATTGGTATAGCCGGAAGCGGTTTTGTCATAGGCGAGTTTTCTGCCTTCCTCAATCGCAGCGGCAGTCACATCATTGGGAACATTCAGCTTTAACTCAAACGGAATCCCGTTCTCACGGATTGTTTGTCTCAAGAAAATGTTGACTGCGGTGGTCATGTTAAGTCCGAGCTCTTCAAAAATTCTTTCCGCTGCGATTTTAACTTCTTTATCGGTACGGATGTTTAAATTAGTGCTCTCCATGAAAACACCTCCTTCGTTTTATTCTATGCATATTATATCACAATATGTGTCTGTTGTCAACACATCGCACGAATAATTTGCATTTGAGAGCAAAAACATCCGTCCAAATAAATTTCAGAAAGGACAAACACATGAAACAGAAAAAAGCACACGCATCCCATCCTGTCGGAAACCGCACGGTAATCGGGATCATTTGCATTGTCGTCGCACTTGCGATCTGTTTCGGCATCGCACCGTTGGTCAATCGCCTGTCGGACGGAAAAACCAAAATTGTCCGGCTGACACGCGACATTTCCGCCGGTGCAACCATTACCGAAGCGGATATCGAAGTTGCCGATGTCGGTAGTTACAACCTGCCCACAGGTGTCATCAAAGACAAGGCACAGGTAGTCGGAAAGTGCGCACTGAGCAACCTTACAAAGGGGGATTATCTTTTCCCATCGAAGATCGGAAATGACACGAACAATGCCGGACGAATGCTTGAATCCCTGGATGAGAACCACAAAGCAATCAGTATCACCATCGGTTCGTTTGCGCTCGGCTTTTCCGGCAAACTCGAAACCGGAGATATTGTCGGGATTCTCGTCTACGATCAGGCAGAAAACCGTTCGTATACACCGAAGGAACTGACCTATGTCAAAGTCATCACGACCACTACTTCAAGCGGTGTGGACAAAGCCGATGTGGAAGATAAGAGTCAGCCGGTAACGGTTACGCTTCTTGTCAACGACGAACAGGCAGAACTGCTTGCCTTCTATGAGAAGGTCGCGGATATGCACATCGTCCTCGAATACCGCGGAGACAGTGAAACCGCGCAGAAATACCTCGATGCACAGAACAAAGTCTTCGGAGGTGAGTAACCGTGGAAGGAAAAATCATTGCTGTATGGGGGTCTCCTCACAGCGGGAAGACGACATTTGCAACGAAATTGGCGACCGCCATCTACTCATCCTTCGAGTCCACTGTTATCACGCTCTATACCGACCTGCAGACACCGATGATTCCGGTGCTGTTTCCGTTTGACAAACCCGAAGATCTTGGCTCGGTCGGTTATCCGTTGTCCAGGACGGAGGTGGAACAGAGCGACATCATCAACAATCTTGTTACGGTCAAAGAGATGCAGAACTTCGGCTTTCTCGGTTATCGCACGGGCGAGAACCGATACACTTACCCGAAGTTCGGAAAAGCAAAAGCGGAAGATCTCCTGAACGCACTCTGCAAGCTGGCAGACTATGTGATTGTCGATTGCACGAGTGATCTGGAAGGAAACATCCTGGCACAGACAGCGATTGAAAAAGCGGATCAGATCATCCGCCTGTCTTCGCCCGACCTCTGCAGTATCAGCTTTTTCCTCTCTCAGCTTTCGGTTTATACCGACAGCCGATTCCGCCTGGAAGACCACATTCAGGGGCTGAACACTCCGGATGCCGATGTCTATATGCCGATTGAGGAAGCCAAAACGCAGCTCGGGGAGATCTCCTTCACGCTTCCGTTCAGCTCCGCTGTCAAGGAACAGTTTCAGCAAGGCAAGCTCCATGTGAAGACAACGGACAAACGGTTTGAGGCGCGGATGCAGGAGATTGCCAGCAAGGTGGTGGCTTATGGTACGGATTGAGCTTTATGACCTTCTCTCGAAAACACAGGAGTATATCGCCAAGTACTATGCTGCCGTGCTGACCGACGCGCATAAGCGTGATCAGCTGAAGTCCTATATCGAGAAATTCATCCTCGACGGCGGTTACCTTGTCCACGGCTTCACGGAAGAACAGCTCATTGACCGCCTGTACTCCGAAATGGTAGAATATTCGATCCTGACTCCGTTCCTCGGCGCATCCGATCTGGACGAAATCAATATCAACGCATGGGACGATATCACGCTGACCTATTCGGACGGCAGTATGAAAAAGCTCGAAGAACACTTCCGCTCTCCGCAGCACGCCATCGATATTGTTAAAAGGCTTCTGCACCACAGCGGAATGATCATCGATAACGCCACACCGATTGCGCAGGGACACTTGCCGGGTAACACGCGTATCACAGCGATCAAAACGCCGGTTGTCGATGAAGATGTCGGCATCGCGGTATCCATTCGTCTTCTGCACCCACAGAGAGTCGACCGAAGTCACATCATCGAAAGTGGAATGGCAACCGAGGAAATGATCGCGTTTCTGGAGATGTGTATCCGCTACGGTGTCTCAGTTGTAATTGCCGGGCGAACAAGCTCCGGCAAAACCACGCTGATGAATGCACTGCTCGGGAGCATTCCCGATGACAAGCGTATCTACACCATTGAAAGCGGCGCGCGGGAGTTATATCTCGTCAAAAAGAACCGCTTCGGCGAAACACAGAACAATGTGGTTCACACGCTGTCCCGCCCGAGTGAGAGTGCCTCCTACAACATCACACAGGAAAACCTCGTGGTGGCGGCACTCCGTTTTGATCCCGATGTGGTGGTTGTCGGCGAAATCCGCGATGCGGAAGCCAATTCCGCAGTGGAAGCGTCTCTGACCGGCCATACGGTTGTCACGACTGTCCACTCCGGTCCTGCCGAATCAGCGCACGGGAGAATCTCACTGCTTTGTCAAAGGCGGTTTCAGCTTGGCATGGAAGTCTCTCTCTCGCAATCCCGTCAGGCATTTCCCATCGTTGTCTTTGCGCACAAGTGCGAGGACAACACACGAAAAATCATGGACATCTCGGAATGTGAGGTGACTCCGGACGGCAAAGCATTCTATCACTGCCTGTACCGGTACCACATCCGCGAAAACAAATATGACGGCAATCAGTTCGTCATTTCCGGCGAGTTTGAAAAAGTCAACCCGCCTTCGCCCTATTTGCAGAACCTGCTTACACGATCCGGTGTTCCGCAAGAGGTTCTTTCGAAATTTACAAGAAAGGAGCTGACCGCATGACCTTTGTCTATCTCATTTGCTTTTTACTGCTTGCAGTCGGAGCTGTTTTGCTTCTGAAGCTCACACCCGAACGCATTACCGGAGATCTCATGCGCTTTGTCTCTCCGAAGCAGACACTGCGCGATAAGGTACTGACGAGGAAAGGTAAGAAAAAGTCCCGCAAGATCACAGTGGAACTGCGACGAATCAAGGACGCGCTCGAACAGACCGGCAAAGGAAATCAGTTTGCCGTGGCCTGTGCCGCGTCTCTGCTTCTCATGATTGTGGGATGCGTCATTGCCATTATGATCGACAATCCGTTTCTGGTGCCTGTATTTGCAATTGCCTTTGCTATGATCCCATTTATCTATGCGAAGCGGACGGTTGCCTATTACGACAATCATGTCAAAGAGGAACTGGAAACAGCACTCTCCATCATCACGACCTCCTATGTCCGAACCGATGATATCGTATCGGCTGTCAAGGAAAACATTCAGTACCTCAAGCCGCCGGTGAAAGACATCTTTGCTGGCTTTGTTGCCGAAAACATGATGATTTCCTCCGATGTCAAGCAGTCGATCAGACATCTGAAGGAGAAAGTCAACAACTCGATTTTTGCCGAGTGGTGCGAAACCCTGGTTGCCTGTCAGGATGACAGGACGCTGAAGGACACGCTGATGCCCATTGTGACAAAGCTCACCGATGTGCGTATCGTCAACAACGAAATCAAAGGAATGCTGTCTTCCGCCCGTATCGAGTATTATATGATGGCCGGTATGGTAGTCGGTAATATTCCGCTCCTGTATTTCCTCAATAAGGACTGGTTCAACGCACTGATGTTCACCACGCTCGGAAAACTTGTCCTCGCCATTTGCGGACTGGTCATTATCGTGACCGCAGTTCTCATGCTTCGATTTACGAAGCAGATCGAATACAGAAAGTGAGGTGACATGAGAATATGAAATTGTTGATTCAGCTCCTCGTGTCCGCCTTCTGCGGATTCGGGCTTGGATTTATTCTTTCGGATGTTTTCCGCATCCCGAAATACCCGGTTTCCAAGGCAATCAAAAGCCTCGGAAAGCGGAAGAACAAACAGATAAGCCGACTTGAAATCTGGCTCGGTGACTTTTCAAACTTGATCGCAAGCAAATTGAGGCTGAACGAATACAAACGGTTGCAGCTCAAGGCAGACCTTGAAAGTGCCGATATGACGCTCTCACCCGAACAATATGTCGGAAATGCCATCGTGAAATCGGTTTTGGTTGCCGTTCTCGCAATCCCGTTTTTGTTTTTTGCTCCACTGATTTCGCTTGTGATGATTATCATTGCAATTGCGGTTTATGTCGGTGAGTACAGGAAAGTCGGCAAGATCATCCGTGAAAAGCGCAGAAAGATCGAATACGAACTTCCGAGATTGGTGTCCAGTATTGACAAGACATTGATTCACAGCCGGGATGTCCTCGGCATTCTCGATTCCTACCGAGAACACGCCGGAGAGGAACTTCGGAGAGAACTGGAAATCACAGTTGCGGATATGCGGTCAGGCAACTATGAAGTTGCTTTGACACGACTGGAATCCCGTGTCGGCTCCTCCATGATGAGCGATGTCACACGAGGACTGATCAGCGTGATACGCGGAGATAAAACCGATGTGTACTGGGGCAACCTTGTGCTGAAATTTTCGGATTATCAGAGGACACTCCTCAAAGCCGAAGCCAACAAAGCTCCGAAGCGGGTTCGCAAGTTGTCAATGGCACTGCTGTTCTGCTTCATGCTTGTGTATGTCGTGGTCATCGGACAGGTTCTGCTGTCCTCTTTGGGAGGGATGTTCGGATGAAAATGATCAAATCTATTTTCAAAAACAACCGAGGCGAGAGCTATGTGGATGTGGCAATAACCGTCATGATCGTGGCTTTCGTTCTGGTCTTCTCGGTGAACATTGTTTCTATTGTGGCACTCAATCAAAATGTCAAAATCATGTCCGATCAGATCATCGATTACGCAACACAGAACGGAACAACCGATATCGGGGACTATATGAATACACTGCGTGAAAACTCGGGCATTGACTTTACCTGTTCCTTTGCGGGGACGGACTATCTGAGTGGTCAGAAAGTGCAGCTTGGCGATGTGATCCGATGCAAACTCACCTATCGGGTGAGCATCTTCGGATTTGGAGATGCGGTATTTCCGGTCACGGTGCAAGCGGATTCTCAAGGTATTTCGCAGGTCTATTGGAAGTGAGGAATCCGAATGCAGAAAAGAACAATGAAAAATACCTTCTCGAACAAGGGCGAGTCGTATATTCCCGTATGCGTACTCGTCCTTTTTCTGTCGGCTCTGGTTTCGGTTCTGACCCTGTATATCGGTACCATGGCGCAGGTACAGGCGCAGAAGCGCGATGTCAAGACCAAGCTCGACAGTGTGGTATCCGAATATGCCACCGAGATGTTTGATGCCATCAAGCAAGGTGCGCCATCCGAACAGTATATCGACTACGACGGGCTGGTACGCAAGACCTATGCAAAGCTCGGATTTCCGAGCGATACGGTCACCGAATACCCCTATCCGAACGGAAACTGCGTGATGAAGCGTCCGCAGGTCACATCTCTCAAGGGTGACGGCTTCGGCATAACCGTCAGATACACGGTTGTCTTTCCGATAAAATGGAACGGCAACACCTACAAAAGCCTCGAAGTGCCGATAACGGTCTCGAGCTATTACAAATTCAAGTGAAAGGAGCTTGTATGAGTAAGAAAACAACTACGATTAGGATGGTTGTCGTCGCGCTTCTCACGCTGGCAATCGTTGCGACGGTCATCATCTTTGCCGTGAAAAACGGCAGACAGCCGGAGAATCCCGTGGAACCTTCGACTGATATCACCACTTCCACGGAAAAGCCGGATGATCCCGATCCTGTGATCCCTCCGATTGATTCGGACAGCGGAACGGAAACGGACAAGCCGGAGGATAGCAAGCCCGGTACCGGGGATGTCCACATCGATGTCGAACAGCCCGTTGACGGCAGCCGGAATGACAAGCCCGGCATTGACGGTGATGTCGCGGTCATTCCTGGCGTTAAGGAGGATACCGAATGAAGAAAAACGCAATCAGAATTCTATCGCTCCTCCTTGTGGTCATGACGCTTGTCGGGACGATTTCGCTTCCGGTGTCGGCGTACAGTTACCCGATGAACTACACGATAACCTACAAAACCTCTGACGGCAAAGTGTTGGATTCGAAAAGCGGAACGGTTGACGCTGCAGCAGACACAAGAAATGCGCTTCGGATCACCTCGCCTTCTTTTGACGGCTATGTTCTGAAAAACGACAGTGATGCGGTCGTCACGGGTTCCATGATTTCTTGGAGCTTTCCCGCATCGAACTATGTCCGTCACGGGTCGGGAAGCTACACCGTATATTACGAAAAAGCCTGCAAAATGGTCGTCCATTATGTGTACGGCGCATCGCGCAGAACAGCGACAGTGGACAAAACCGCTTACGGAAAGCGCGGTTCAAGCTACACCATCTACTCTCCGACGATCAGCGGATATACGCCGTCTAAATCATCGGTTTCGGGCAGCTTTTCATCGGAAAGCAGCTCCGCAACAGTGTATTACTACGAAAGCACTTATACCATCTCATTCAATGCGAATGGCGGATCGGGTGCGCCGTCGAGTATCACCAAGAAGCACTTTACCAATGCAACCTTGCCAACTGCAACGCCTTCCCGCACAGGATACACCTTCAAGGGCTGGGGAACGAGTTCTTCCGCTTCCTATGCGGCATATCAGCCGGGGTCAACATTCTATACGAATGCAAACATGACGCTGTATGCAGTCTGGTCAGCCAAGACTTATACCATCAGTTATAATGCCAACGGCGGATCGGGCGGTCCGGGGGCACAGACGAAAACACACGGCATCAAAATGCTCATCTCAAGGGTTGAGCCGACAAGAAGCGGTTATACCTTTCTCGGATGGAGTACCTCGCCCTCAGCGACAAGTGCATCGTATCAGCCGGGCGAATGGTATTATGCAAATGCCGATCTTACCTTTTACGCCGTATGGAAGAAAAACGGACCGGCAACCTACACCGTTTCGTATGACGCAAACGGCGGAAGCGGTGCGCCTGACAGTCAGACCAAAACCGAAAATGTCACGCTGACGCTGTCTCCTGTATCTCCCCGCCGCACGGGGTATACTTTCAAGGGTTGGGCAACGAATAAATTCATGCCCGGTGCGCAGTATCAGCCCGGCGGGAAATACACCGCAAACGCAAGTGTGACGCTGTACGCCCTTTGGGAATGCGCCCACACCTCCACCGAGAAGAAATGGACAACCGGATGCGATTGGAAGATTGTTTGCAAAAACTGCGGTGCCACGATTTCCTCCGGCACCACGCACGGTCCGTTCAGCTATGGTGCGTGGGAGTATTACAGCACAGGTCAGCACAAGCGGGTGAAGGAATGCAACTATGGCGACTACAGCACGACCGAGTATGCAAGCCACAAAGCAACAACCCGATATGAGCAGTATTCCGCAAGTCAGCACAGAAAATATTCGCATTGCACGGATTGCGATACGACAATCGGTTCGGTAAGCTATGAGAATCACACCTTTACAAGCTCAACATCGAACGGGCAGGTGGTAACGACCTGCAGCCTTTGCGGATACACCAAAACCACGGCACAGACCTATACGGTCAGTTACAACGCCAATGGCGGTTCCAATGCTCCGGCATCTCAAACCAAGGTTCACGGCGTAACACTGACGCTTTCCTCGACCGTTCCGTACAGATTCAATTACGAATTTCTCGGATGGTCCACAAGCAGTTCGGCAACGACGGCAACTTACACCGCAGGGGGAAGTTATACTGGCAATGTGTCGGTTACCTTGTTTGCGGTCTGGAAGTACAAGCCCGCAACCTATACGGTCAGTTACGATGCTAACGGAGGCACGGGTGCGCCCGGCAGACAGACCAAGACCTACGGTGTAACACTTACCCTGACAACCATACAGCCGACCCGCAGAAACTATCTGTTTATGGGCTGGTCGAAAGACCGAAACGCCACCTCCGCAAGTTACACAGCCGGTGGCAGTTATACAGATAACGCTGATGTAACGCTGTATGCAGTGTGGCGCTATGACCCCGAAACCTACACCGTTCGGTATGATGCAAATGGCGGCACAGGCGCTCCGGCAAGTCAAACCAAAACCTACGGAGTTCCGCTGACACTCTCTACGGTCAAGCCTACAAGAGCCGGGTATGATTTTTTGGGTTGGGCGGCATCAAGAAATACGACGACATCGGAATATGCACCGGGCGAACGATATACCGACGAAGCAGGCGTGACGCTATACGCCGTCTGGCGTTATATCCCCAAGACTTATGAGGTAAAGTACGATGCCAATGGTGGTGGAAACACCCCTGCACGTCAGACCAAGACCGAGAATGTCACATTGATTCTGACTTCCACAATCCCCACGAGGTACGGTTACACTTTCAGGGGTTGGGCAACCACTTCGACGGCAACAACGGCAACCTATCAGGCGGGAGGCAGTTACACTGCCAATGAGAGCGTGACGCTTTATGCGGTTTGGAAGATCAACACCTATACCGTGTCCTTTGATGCCAATGGCGGCACGAATGCGCCCAATTCGCAGAAAAAGACACACGGACAAAATCTCATTCTGACGGTTGCAATCCCTACGAGGGCTAATCATGTGTTCCTCGGTTGGGCGACCGACAGCACAGCAAAGTCCGTTGCTTACGCTCCCAGTGCAACTTATACTGCCGAGGAGGATGTAACGCTTTACGCAGTTTGGCAGGAGAGAAACTACGACTTTTCTGTCAGCGATCTCACGGTGACACCGGACGAGATCGAACAGTATGGCAAGGTCACGGTCAAGTTCCGCGTGGACAATTGGGACAGAAATCTGCCTTACGCGAATGTCCCTGTTGAAGTGCTATTGAACGGCACGGTCATCTATTCGACTACGGTCAACTTCAGCGCATATGGTGTACAGAATATCGTGTTTACGCTGAATGTCGGTGCGAGCCTCGACACGCAAACTTTGGTTGCCAGAATCAATTGGGCAGATCACAATAGCGAAACCCGCACGGGCAACAATTCCGTATCGGCAACCTTCACGGTTAAGAAAGTGGTTGAAACATCCACATCCGTTGTATCCGTAAACGGCGAATACACCGAAGGATCGCAGGTCATTTCGAGTTTCTATGTGAACAACGAAGGCTCGTCAGATGTTCTTCCCGAGGATAATGTGTCGTTTGATTTCCTTGTTTACTACCTTGATGGTGGCAAGGCGAAAACGGTCTCCCAACAGACTTGGGATAAGGTTGTAATCCCCGCAAACGGCAGAAACCTTGTCTATTTCAAATGGACTGTCCCGGCAGACAGTGCCGGAACGACTTTCTACTGTAAGGGTACGGTAAGCCATGCGAACGCAGCTAAGGAACAGAACAGCGACAACAACACGACCGAATATGCTGTCGTTGCGACGGATTACAACTCTTCGCAGACACCCAACACGAGATTTGAAAAGAATGCTCCTGCCGGATACTCACCCAATGCGACTGCATCTACAGCAAAAGCAGGCTCGGCGACCTGGAATATGTGGGTATATGAAGGCGGTAGACTTGTCCTAAAATCCTACGGCATTACGGTCGGCAATACAACTCCCACAGTAACACCCGGTTCGGGGTGCTTGACTGCGGAAAAGGTCGGAGCGTCATGGAAAATGAAATCCGGTTACGGCATTGCACTTTCGTGGAATCCTTCGTTGATTGCAAAGTCCGGCTATATCATGCCCGGCGCGGATGCCTATACGGAAGCACAAGAAGTGTATGCGACTTTCCCGGAATTCGGCTTCTCAACAGCAAGCGAAAAGTACCGCACCCTTGAAAAAGTCGGAGGTGCTTATCAGTTTATCGCCAACCCCAATGCGGACAAGAATGAGCGTGTGCATTTTATTCCCGTGTATGTAGCCAACGGCAGCTATACCGTTTCGGTAACGGCAACGCAAATCTGGACTCCGGCAGGTATGATTACGGCAATCCGTAACGCTAACACGCTGACCATCGACGGTACCATCTACGACGACTACTATGTCGGCAGTTAAGGAGAGTGAAATGTCATACACAAGTAAAAAGCCTTGTACTATTTCTGCTTCGGATGAGTTCGACTGTATTGAAATATGCGGAAAATTTGCGCTGTTTACGGATGAACGGCTGACTCCTTCGGATGTTCCCGCAGGAATGCATCTCTACCATCTGCGACAGACAGATGACGGCAGGGACTTCGCCACATTAGAACAGACCGTTTTTGTCAACCATGGAGGATCGGTTCTCGTCAGAGAACCGATTGACCTCGGGAAAGACGGATATATCGTTCTGAACGATGACTCTGCTCCGAATTTCCTCTGCGAATTTATGACAATTCAAGATTACCTCGCCGGAGAAAACCCTGAACGCGGTTTTGAAATGACGATGAACTGAAATACGAAAGGAGCAATATGAAAACGAAAAAGAAAGTAATTGTACTGCTTGTGATGGCACTTTTCATGGTTGCCATGATGAGCATAACCGCTTTTGCTGCAGAAGGCGATGTTGCCGGAGCCGTAGAGGACACATGGATTGCCGCACGCGGGCAGATCAAGACTGTGGTCAACAATGTGATCTTTCCTGTGATTGATCTGGTCCTTGCCGTCTTGTTTTTTATCAAGGTGGCAACCGCGTATCTGGATTATCGAAAGCACGGTCAGTTTGAATGGACTGCACCGGCAATCCTTCTCGGCACCCTGGTCTTTTCACTTACCTGTCCGTTATATATTTGGAAAATCCTCGGTATGTAACGGCTGACGGAGGTGAAATCGATTGGGATGGCTACAAGATCTGATCCGTGGCATCGGTGATGCCATAAGCGGTGCGCTGTCCTCGACATGGAACGGTATCTCCGATTCAATCTGGGGAAAATTCATGTCTTTCATCTATTCGATGGTTTACGAAGCTCTTGCCGATTTCTTCACACTGATGACGGAGATCGGCGCGAATCTGTTTGACCTCGGGTGGGTAAAAGCTGCACTGCATTTTTTCAATCTGTTCGGTTGGGGACTCTTCGTTGCAGGGCTTATCGTTGCCATATTTGATACGGCTATCGAGTATCAGACCATGGGACGTCTGAACATCAAAAAACAAATCCTGCCGTTCCTTTACGGACTGTTGGCAGTGAATCTGTTCACAACCGTACCGGTCGAACTGTTCCGATTCTCGGTGAACCTCCAAAACACCTTCGCAAAGGATCTGGCAAATGAGGCAATCACAATGAATCTGGACATTCAGCACATGGCTCTGAAAGTGCTGACATCGTTTCAAATTCCGGCTTACGGTTCACACAATGTTCTTCTGAACCTGCTGATCCTCATTTGCCTCGGCTACTGCGTGATCAAGTGCTTCTTCTCAAACATCAAGAGAGGCGGCATTCTGCTCACGCAGATTGCCGTTGGAAGCCTGTATCTCTTCAGCCTTCCGCGAGGACTCACCGAAGGATTTACCGGGTGGACCAAGCAGATCGTCGCACTTTGTTTTACGACCTTCATGCAGACAACACTGCTTCTCATGGGGCTGATAACGATGGAAACACATCCGTTGCTCGGTCTCGGAGTCATGCTTTCTGCAAACGAGGTTCCGCGGATCGCACAGCATTTCGGGCTTGATACAAGCACCCGTGTGAATATGATGAGCGCGGTTCACACCACCACGACAGCAATCAATCTGACTCGTGCGATAGCGCACAAATAAGGAGATCACATTATGAAAAAACAATATCTCTATCCGCAGAATATGCGGACGGAAGCCAAGCTCTGGTTTTGGGGACTCAGGGATATTATTATCCTTGCCATTGCCCTCACGGTATCTGTGGTCTCGTGGGCAAAATTGAATTTCATGATCCCTGCGGCTCTTACCTTGATATACGGATTTTTGTCTATGCGCCTTGATGAAAGCTCGGTGCTTGACTATATCAAAAGAGCCGCAAGGTTCTTTTTGACCACACAGCAATACTACGAATGGAGGGAATCACGGGATGGCAAATAAGAAACAGTCAACCGCCGAGCTGATCGGTATCAGCCATTTTTCACGGAATGGGCTGATGACCAAGCGATACGGCGAGGTGGTGTATTTCATCGTTCAGCCGACTAATATCTCGGTGCTGAGCGAAACCAGTATCGCAATCAAAATCAATCATCTGATGCAGCTTCTCTCCGAACAGCCGGACATCGAGATTATCTGTTCGGACGCACGGGAGAACTTTGAATACAACAAGCTGAGCCTTGCAAGAAAAGCAGAAAAAGAAGAAAACCTCAAGGTTCAGCTTCTCCTGCGCCGAGACATGAAGTTCCTCGATGATATTCAGCTTCAGATGTCAACTGCACGGGAATTCATGTTCGCCTACCGCATCACGCACGAAAGTGAGGATGGTGCGATGGCTACCCTGAACCGAATCGAGAAGAATATCTCCGATCAGGGCTTTGAAGTCAAGCGCGCCGACAAGGATGATATCAAGCGGTTTCTCTCACGATACTTCGGTCACATGACCGAGGACGCTATTGACGATGTGGACGGAGAGCGCATGATCAAAAAATGGATTATCCCCGATTGATACGGAAAGGAGCAATATGAAAAAAGAAATGTTACCGGGAGATGCTGTGTCAAGTGAAGCCTATGTAAAAGACTTCTTTGACATGGTCGCTCCCTCAACCATCAAATTCTATCCCGACCACTTTGTCTGCGGTGACAGTTACCGTTGTGTATGGGCTCTCAAAGAGTACCCGCCAAGCACAACGGATCAGGCAATCCTGTCACGCTTCGGGGATAAGGAAGCGGTCACGCTTCATCTGTATTCACGCTTTGTGGATGGACTTGAACAGCGAAAAATCCTTCAGAATGCGAGTCGAAAAAACAAAATGCTCGCAAGCTCCAATGACCTTGAAGATGCAGTTGTTGGAGAAGGAAACCTTGGGGATGTCGTGGAGCTGATGAATGACCTTCGGCGCAACCGCGAACCTCTTCTGCACTGCGCCGTTTTCCTCGAACTGTCTGCCGGTAGTCTGGAAAAACTCAAAGAGTTACAGGCAGATGTAGCAATGGAGCTGACACGAGAGAAGCTCTCGGTCGACAGGCTTACGCTCAGGCAGAAAGAAGGCTTTATTTCCTGTATGCCTTGCGGATACAACGCATTCGGAACCCAGTTCGAACGGGTACTTCCGGCATCCGCTGTCGCCAACTGTTATCCCTTCAACTATTCGGGCAAAACCGATCCGCACGGATTCTATCTCGGAAAAGACAAATACGGCACAAACATCATTGTCGACTTTGACCGCCGGAGTGATGACAAAACCAATGCTAATGTTCTCATTCTCGGCAACTCCGGTCAGGGCAAATCCTATCTGCTCAAGCTGATTCTGACCAACACCCGTATGGCGGGTAAATCGGTTATCTGTCTTGACGCCGAACAGGAATACAAGGATTTATGCAACAATCTCGGCGGTTGTTATATCGATCTCATGAGCGGACAGTATATCATCAACCCGCTTGAACCAAAAGAGTGGTCTGACAATGCAAGTGATGCCGAGGACGATGCACCGGAAGCATTCCGCAAAGCAACACGCCTCTCGCAACACATCTCGTTTTTGAAGGACTTCTTTCGGGTCTACAAGGATTTTGATGATGCGCAGATCGATGCGCTTGAAATACTCCTGACACGGCTCTACGGCAAATTCGGCATCCATGATGACACGGATTATTCGAAGCTCACTGCCGGGGATTATCCCGTTATGGCTGACCTGTATGAGATTGTGGAAAGCGAGTATATGAAGTACGAGAAAGGAACGAAATCGCTTTTCACAGAAGACTTGCTCCGCGAACTCTGTCTTGGGCTGAACTCTATGTGTGTCGGTGCGGAAAGCAAGTTCTTCAACGGGCACACCAACATCTCCGATGACAGGTTTATTTGTTTCGGAGTCAAGGGTCTCATGGAAGCCAACAAAAAACTGAAGGATGCAATGCTGTTCAACATCCTGTCCTTCATGAACCACAAACTGCTGACCAAAGGAAATACCGCAGCTTCCATTGATGAGCTGTATCTTTTCCTGACCAACCTCACAGCTATTGAATATATTCGCAACGCTTCCAAGCGCGTGCGCAAAAAGGATTCCTCGATTCTTCTGGCGTCTCAGAATATCGAGGATTTTCTGTTGCCCGATATTAAGGAACTGACGAAACCGTTGTTTTCCATCCCGACTCACCAGTTTCTTTTCAATGGCGGTAACATCAACGCAAAGGATTATATCGATGCTCTGCAGCTGGAAGAATCCGAGTTTGATCTCATCAAGTATCCAGAGCGAGGAACCTGTCTGTTCAAATGCGGGAATGAAAGATACCTTCTGCAAGTCATCGCTCCCGAATACAAAGCCAAATTGTTCGGCAATGCGGGCGGAAGATAATTCCGAAGCACTCTTGACAATATCACGGTATCGTGATATAATATAAGTGAAAGAGAACTGAGGAGGATGAAACAATGCCTGTATTATCAAGATTCTACGGAATCGTTATCCGAATGTATTTTCTGCAAAGCGAGCACAATCCGCCGCACATTCATGCTATCTACAACGAAGATGTCGCGGCAATTGACTTTATGACGGGAAAGGTTCTGGAAGGTCACTTACCCAACAAAGCTTTGGCGATGGTTCAGGAATGGATTGCTCAGCACAGAGATACTCTGATGGAAATATGGAAAACGCAGGAGTTCAAAGCAATTCCACCGCTGGAATGAAGGGAGGTTATATGATGTTTCACAAAATCAAAAATGTTGCCGCACTGCCGGACTACCAGCTTTCGGTTCAGTTTTCCGAGGGTGTGACTAAGATCTATGATGTCAAGCCACTGTTCGAGAAACTGCCTGTCTTTGCTGCGCTGAAGGATGATGTGCAAACCTTCTACAGTGTGTCTGTCGATATCGGCGGATACGGCATCGTATGGAATGACGAGCTTGACTTATCCTGTGACGAACTGTGGGAACACGGAACGCAGGTACACACGCCGTTTGACGGATTGATTGCTTTCAGCGATGCCACTGAATTATGGGGGCTGAATGAAAGCACCCTACGCAAGGCAATCTCATACGGCAAGCTGGTCGATGGTGTGGATGTCTGCAAATTCGGAAAGCAGTGGGTGGTGTCGATGGATGCCATGCAGAGAGAATACGGCAACAGACAAGAACGACTGTAAAATACAAATCCCATAGTAAGGAGCAATCGAAAATCGGTTGCTCCTTTTTCTATGCCAATAAAAAATGAAAGAGGGTGATTGTCGCAGTCAGCGCAACTGTAATGGCGGTACTGAAAAAGGTACTCGCCTTTTTGCTTGGAGATAAAAAGGGACGAAAATTTCTCGGATACACGATTGGAATTGTTTTGTTTATCGCTTTGCTCCCGGTCATTGCTATTTACGGATTGTTCGGTTGGTTGTCCGCAGGCGATGCTGCCGGTATCATCGGCTACGATGCGGTATATGAAAAACTGCCGACCGAAATCCGGGAGCAGATTGATGCGAACAGCGCACAGCTCGATATGATCGAGATCGTGTTCCGTGAAAACGGGTTGACCGACGAGGATATCACCAAGGCAAAACTCATCTATCTTTCCTCTCTGACTGAAAAGCACGATGAGGAAAACTTCTACGAACGATTGGCAGAATGCTTCCTTACGGTCAGCGAGGAAACCGATCTGCTCACGAATATCTCTTCTGCATTCGGCGTTGATTTCACCGAAGCAGACCGACAACAATTCAACGACTATTTTGGAGGTGGATAACTACGAAATTACAAGCAAGACTCGAACGGAAAGAAAATGAGATCGACGTACAGCCGGTCCGCATTGTTGCAACCGAACGGTTGAGCGACGAGCAGTGGCAATACTTTGCGCACCATCTGCTTGAAGATTCCGACATGGTTGCGAAGTACAGTGGAAAGCTCCGCGTCGAAAGGGATGGGGTGACAAGTGCCTTGCTCGTTCTGAACAACACAACCGGCGAAGGGATTCTTGTCAACAGCGAAGAATCTGCTTATGCAAGATACTCCGCATACCTGCCGTTTGCCAAACCATACCTTGACTACGAGATCGCCCGGATTGCCGATTACTGTGTCAGCGAAGGAGCGGAAAACACATCGGATGGTTTGTGGGCAATCACATTCGACGAGGTGTGTGAACACTTCAACATTGACCTTTCGGATGATCCCGAAATCAGAGATGACCTTCTCGACATTCTGCGCACAAGAGAAGAAATCGCAGAGATCGTCGCAACCGAGGATGAATTTGAAATCAAGTACAGCATGGATATCTGTCCTCCGGTTCCGGTACTCAAAGAACAATACGAGGATGCATCTCAGGAAGATGTAGATGTGGCATTGGCAAAGCACATTCTGTGGGTTCACGATGTCCCCGGCGGTGTGTGCGCAAACTTTTCCGGTAAGCGGTTTCGGGATGTGGACTTCAGCGGATACAAACTCAATAGTGCGATTTTCAAAGATGCGTTGTTTGAGAACTGTAAGTTTAATTCCGCAGAGCTGTGCTTTGCCGACTTTTCCGGAGCGGTTTTCGAGGACTGCAAAATGCAATATCTTTCAACCGACGAATTGAATATGAAAGGTGCATTTCTGAAAAACTGCGACCTGTCCTATCTCATCGCCTGTCATTGCAATTTTGCAGATGCGACATTCGATCAGTGCGATCTCTTCAACGGCAGAGCAACCAACTGCTGCTTTGAGAACACGACCTTCTTCAGAACAGGACTATCGGATGAATATATTGATCCGATAAACGACAGCATCAGTGAACGCCAATGGAATGAAGACAATGATGATACAATGGAACAGGAGATGCAATGAAAAATCCGGTTGAAAATAAATTCGCCTCCGTACAAGTGGAGTATGACAGCGAAAAGCTCGAAGCGGTGATCTTCTATCTCCGCGACAAGAAAACCACTATTGAGCGTGAACTGACGGATGCCCTGGATGCAGTCTATAAGAAGAATGTCCCGGCACAGGTGCGGGAATATATCGAGCGGAAAAACGCGCCTCCCGCATCCGAAGTGCAGAGCGATTTGTAGGCGATTTGTGCGGTTTTGTTTCCATGCGGGCGAGCATCCAACCACGACTCCGATTGCGGGCGGTAGCCGATTCTTGCCCCACAAAACCGCAGATGAACACCCTGACATCAACAAGTAAACCAAAGCCCCGAGTCAAACCGGGATGACCGGATTCTGAAGGTCTTTCGGTTCCGATATACGAAAGAGTGTCGGGATATACGGTCTCCGATTTGTAAGCAGGTTAAAGCCGCGCCACAATTTCGGCTCGGCATTTCACATCGGACGGCAGAGCCGACCGAATTTGCGAGATTTCACGAGATAATGCGAGATTTTGAGAGTTCGCAGAAAAAATCGATTGCGCCACTTTTTCGGAGTCATGGCACTGAAATTCGCCTTCTATACCACAATTCACGGAAAAATGGGACTATTGGCGGATTTTCGTGTGACTCGGGGCTGTCACTATCAAAAGAAATGAGGATAATGCACAAATGACAAAGCAGAAAGAAAAAGCCCCTGACGGGGACAATGCGAGGGTGCGGTTCGCTCTGTACACGGACGAAGCCACGCTCGGACAGGTGAAACAGAACTACAAGCAGGACGGTTGCGGTTGCATGAGCGAGTATGTAACGAAGGCAATCCGCTACTACACCGAGCTTCATTCTCTCGCAGACTGCTCCCATGTTGTCCCCGACATCATCGCGTCCACACTCAAGGATATCACGAGAGAAAGCGACAACAGGCAGGGACGGTTGCTGTTCAAGCTGGCGGTTGAGCTTGCTATCCTTCAGAATGTGGTAGCCGCAAACTACGGAATCAGCAAGACAGACCTCGAAAGGCTTCGCGGAATCTGTGTCAACGAAGTCAAAAAAATCAACGGTTCCATCACTTTTGACGAGGCAATCAGATGGCAAAGCTGATTCTGAAAGTCAACTACTACAAGCCCGGACGGTCAAAATCAATGGGCGGTTACGCCAAATATATCGCCACGCGCGAGAATGTTGAGAAGAACGAAGACAAGGTATTGCATCTGAAATCAACCGAAAGTCAGCAGGAACTGATCGAAAAACTGCTCCGTGATTTTCCCGAAAGCATTCACAGCGAAGAATATCAGGCATACTGTTCCGACGGAACAAGAGAGAATGCCAGTGAGTATATCACGCGGACTCTGGAAGACAACATCCCGCAGATTATCGACTCACCGACCTATGCCGACTATATTGCAACCCGTCCGAGAGCCGAGCGCATCGGTTCTCACGGGCTGTTTTCTTCGGGAGATGAACCGATTGTCCTTTCCAAGGTATCTGAAGAACTGAACGAACACGCGGGTAATGTGTGGGTGTTTATCGCGTCCCTGAAGCGAGAGGATGCCGAAAGGCTGGGCTATGACCACGCATCCCGATGGAAAGATATGATCGGCAGTCAGGTGACAAAAATCGCTTCTGCCATGAACATTCCACCGGAACACCTCAAATGGTATGCAGCCTTTCACAACGAGGGACACCATCCTCATGTGCATATCATGGTGTACTCGACCGACCCGCGCGAAGGATTCATCAACGAATACGGAATCGAGAAGATACGCTCTGCGATGGCAAGAGATATTTTCGCTCAGGATCTGCAAAGCATTTACGAAGATCAGACAGAAATTCGTCAGAAACTGAAAGAAGCCGCAAACAAACTGATCCGCGAGATTTTGTCCCGCGCGGAGAACTGTTCCTATGAAAACGAAACGGTGGAACAGAAGCTGATTCTCCTCGCAGAGAAATTGAAGCAGACAAAAGGTAAAAAAGTCTACGGCTATCTGAACCGGAACACAAAAAATCTGATTGATTCCATTGTAGACGAGCTGGCGAAAGACAAGATCATTGCCGAACTTTACGACCTGTGGTATGAAAAGAAATATGAGATTCTCGGCACCTATTCCTCCAAGCGACCGCCCAAAATTCCGCTGTCCGAGAATCAGGAATTCAAGTCAATCAAGAACGCAATCATCAAAGAAGCAATGAATCTGAATCAGGAAAGCAATCAAAAACAGACCGCAGCTTATCAGAAGTCCCGCGTCAGTGCGGTTGCCGTCACTCGTCTGTTCCGAAACCTGTGCGGGATTTTCCAAGGAAAACTCGACGACGAAAACAGACAAACAATTCATCAGTCTGCAGTTGACAGGCGCATCCGTCGTGAAGATGAAGCCAAGCGCAATGCAGAACTCACCTACGATTAAAAGAAAGGAGCCATCTTGCCGTTTATTAAATTCACGGAAGAAGAAAAAGAACGGGCAAATGCCACAAGCATTGCCGACTATCTGACCGCCCAGGGAGAGTCGGTCAAAAGAGCCGGACGGGAGTATGTATGGGATGCTCCGTCAGGCAAAGTCTCCATCAACGGCGGTGAATGGTACAGCCAATATGAACAGGTCGGTGGCGGTGCCGTCAATTTCGTGCGGAAGTTTTATGGACTTTCCTATCCCGAAGCCGTTCGCAGTTTGCTTGGAAGCAACGCGGGAGCTGAACTGAGTCGGACGGAAAGCAAGACACGGGAGGAAGAACGGCCGCCGTTCACACTGCCTCCGAAGAACACAGATATGCGCCATGTTTACGGGTATCTTGTCGGTGAGCGACTCATAGACCGCGATGTACTGACAAGATTTGTGCGCGACGGGCTGATTTATGAGGATGCCGAATACCACAACGCCGTGTTCGTCGGAAACAATCCGGACGGCGTTCCGTGCCATGCGCAGAAGCGTTCCACCTCGCCTGTGTCGGACTTCAAAGGCAACCTCACAGGCAGTATTGCGGAATACAGTTTTCATTTTGTCGGAGAATCCGAGTACCTTTTTGTATTTGAAGCTCCGATAGATATGCTCGCATATATCAGCATGAATAAGCAAGGCTGGGAGAAGCACTCCTATGTTGCACTATGTTCGACGGCAGACCGCGCCGCCTGTCAGATGCTGAAGGATCACCCGAATCTGAAAACGGTCTTCCTTTGCCTCGATCATGACAGCGCAGGAATCGAAGGGTGCTATCGCCTTGCCGAGTCGATTCACGCCATCGGAGAATACAGCATCTGGCGCAAACGCCCCCGGAACAAGGATTGGGATGAAGACCTGAAGGAAAGAGCCGGACGGGATTGCATTCCGTCGTCGGAACATCCGAAGCTCGAATATATCACTGACTCCTGCGACGACTTGTCGACTTGCAATGTCGGACTTGATCCCGACCTTGCGTCATTCAGTCGCTTCCCGAATGACATTGTGGAGGACGGATTGACGAAACTCAAACTCTTGTATCGGCAGAATGAGCCATACACAATGGCAAAGGTCTGCATTGCCATTTGTTATTATCGGGATCGGATGATTGGTCAGGAGCAAGATTTTTCTCACTATGTCCGGCAGATGCAAGCCATTTACCGTCCGCACCGGGATACCGAGTCGGCGGGGCTGCTCGGAGATAACATCCGAAAACAATTGTTTGCCCTGGAAAAGGAGCTGAAGAAAACAGGTGCGGTTACCGCCGTGGAACAGAATATTCAGAACCGCAAGCTGCTCACTCTTGGACTCGATTGCCTTCGCCTGTGCGGTGCTATGGAAAGAGAACAAACCGCCGAGCAGGCTGAACCGCTTGCCATGACCATGTAAAGAAAGGAGCGATGCACCATAGGAAGTATTCAAATACTCGTTCTTGTAGCCGCCATCATGGGCGGTCTTTTTATATTCATCTCCCTGGCATCTCACCTGTACGGACTGAACGAAATCAAGAGCAAGACCGTCGGAAACGGCCAGCACGGTACGGCGAGGTGGGCTTCCAAAGGCGAGATTGATAAGACCTATACCAAGGTCAACTATGAGCCACAGAAGTGGCGAACCGACGAAAAAAGCCGACCGAAGGCACAAGGCATCGTGGTCGGCTGTGAAACGGTCGGTAAGAAACAAACCATCGGGTTGGTGGACACAGGCGATGTCCACTGCATGATGATCGGTGCTGCCGGTGTCGGTAAGACGGCATTCTGGTTGTATCCCAATATCGAATATGCTTGCGCCTCGGGCATGTCCTTCATGTCAACAGATACCAAGGGTGACATCATGAGAAACTACGGTTCCATTGCGTCGAAATACTACGGATATAATATTTCGGTTATTGATCTGCGCAATCCGATGCGCTCTCACGGCAACAACCTTCTGCATCTGGTCAATAAGTATATGGATCTGTATGCAGAACACCCGGACACACTTGCTTATAAAGCCAAAGCCGAGAAATACGCCAAGATCATCTCCAAGACGATTATTCTCTCCGGCATGGATGCAGGTTCTTTCGGACAGAACGCATACTTCTACGATGCGGCAGAAGGCGTGCTGACGGCAACCATCCTGCTCGTAGCAGAATTCTGCAAGCCTGAAGAACGCCATATCGTCTCTGTTTTCAAGATCATTCAGGAGCTTCTCGCTCCCGGCAACACAAGACAGCGCAATCAGTTTCAATCGCTGATGGAGATGCTGCCACCCGAACACAAGGCGAAATGGTTTGCCGGTGCTGCACTGAACACATCGGAACAGTCGATGTCTTCCGTCATGTCAACAGCTCTGTCCCGCCTGAACGCTTTTCTTGACTCGGAATTGGAAACCATTCTTTGCCATGATACGGAGATTGATGCCGAAAAGTTCTGCAACGAAAAATCTGCTATCTTCATCATCATGCCCGAGGAAGACTCATCAAAATACTTCATGGTCAGCTTGATCATTCAGCAGCTGTACCGTGAAATCCTCGCTGTTGCTGATGAGAATGGCGGCAAACTGAAAAACAGGGTTGTATTTTACTGCGATGAGTTCGGAACGCTCCCGAAAATTGAATCTGCGGAAATGATGTTCTCCGCATCCCGCTCCCGCCGTGTCTCCATCGTGCCGATCATTCAGTCACTGGCACAGCTCGAAAAGAACTACGGCAAGGAAGGCGCAGAGATCATTGTGGACAATACGCAGCTCACCGTATTCGGTGGCTTCGCACCGAACTCGGAAACTGCGCAGGTACTGTCCAAATCGCTCGGAACCAAGACTGTCATGTCAGGCAGTGTCAGTCAGAGCAAAAATGATCCGTCTCGCTCTCTGCAAATGATAGAGCGACCGTTGATGACCGCCGAAGAACTGAAAGCTCTGCCCAAGGGAACTTTTATTGTCACCAAAACCGGTTTCAATCCGATTCGTGTGAAGCTGAAGCTGTTCTTCGAATGGGGAATCCAATTTGAAAAAGAGCCGTTTGTTGTTCCACTTCGGGATAACAAAGATGTCTGCTATGCGGACAGAGACACACTGATGCGTTTGGTTTATGAGAAGTATGCTTCCAAGCAAAAGAAGGACGAGGATGAAATCCCGCCGTCCAGTATCTCGGTTGAACAGGTTCTCAGCGAACAGAACAATCCTCCGTCCGACAGACCGCACGACATTCCGGAGGGAGCCAAACTTCACAACACGCCACGCCCGGAGGAACTGCCGTGAGTTATTTCGATTCCATTTACAGCGACAATCTTCCGAGCAGAGCAGTTACGCTTTATATGTATCTCTGCCACAGAGCAAATTCGGACGGTCAATGCTGGCCGTCCGAAAAGCGTATAGCGAAAGATCTCTCCATGTCTCTGTCCACCGTAAAACGGGCGATTTCTGACCTGCGCAAGCACGGTTATATTGAAACCGAACAGCGCTATCGAACCAAAGGTGGCAACAGCACGCTGCAATTCAGAATCAAGAGTTATCCCATCAACACCAAGGGGTAACTCTTGCCCTTTGGTGGTCCGGGGGTGGTGTCACATTGGACTGACAAAGAGAACGAAACAATAGAACAAGAGAGTATAGGCAGAAAAAGAACAATCAAACAGACTCAAAAGTTCTCTTACTGAGCATAGATACTTCGCTTGTTTCGGGATCAATCTGTATGACGATCTTGTTCTGTTTCAGAGCGTAGTCGACAGTATACGCAGTCCCTCCGCTTTTCCCATTGAAGGCACAGACCACAACATCCGCGTTGTCGACCATGTATCGATTGCGGGTAAAAAAACACCCTCGGTTATATTGTTCCGAAGTAATTACCGTCTTATCTGCTGCGGTCAGAATAATATATCTGCGCTTCTGATCTGCTTTCTCCCATGAATCCGCTTGCCCCGGAAATGGAATTGCACATTCGAGTTGAATCTCTTTATTTTCTTTCCGCAGTTCGAGGATCTCCTCGGCAACCCATGTATCAAAGCCTCGGGCAACACCCGAAATAAAATACGTACCGCCTAACTCTATTAATCTTGAAATAACACGTGAAAGAATTGCGCGAAAAGCGAGATATCGTTTGTCCTTTTTACTTTCTTGAAAAGGCATTTTTTCAGGGCGATAGCCTGTAAATGCAACAACCATTCGTAGCACCTCCACAACAAATAGTTATGTGACAATTATAGCACTTTTCTTCAGCGATTGCAACCGATAGTTATGTTAATCTTCCAAATGTTTTCTGTATTTATTAGAGAATCTGTACTATACTAAAAGGGTAAATATCATAACTAAAAGGTGGTGAACACATGAACGGAACAAGCATCGGAAAAAGAATCCGCGCTTGTAGGGAAGAAAAGGGCTGGAGCCAAGAGGTTTTTGCAGAGAAAATCGGACTCAGCATCGCCTACACCGGCATGATTGAGCGCGGTGAAAAAGTCCCCAAACTCGAAACTTTTGTCCGTATAGCAAACGCCTTGGAGGTTTCCGCTGATCTTCTGTTAGCGGATGTATTGCGGACACAGCTATGCATCGATACATCGGCAAGAGCCGCCTCGATCAACAGTCTTGACAAAGAAAGCCGTGACCGCATCTACGATGTGATAGATACGCTTCTGCGGCATGAAAAAAAGCACAAATAACAAAACTGCCCGAGAGCGAAAAAACTCTCGGGCTTTTTTACTTTACCACACCTCATCAACGTGAGCAAGTGGTGGTATGTGGTAAGGTTATGACAACCCGGACAATGACCTCATAACGATATCAACATCCTGGTTTTCAAGCTCCTGTATAATGTGCAGGTAAGTTTTCTGAGTAGTGGTCATACTTGCATGACCTAATCGACGTGCCACACTTGCTATCGACACTCCCGCAAAAAGAAGCAAAGAAGCGTGAGTATGCCTAAGTCCGTGAGCTGAAATGACAGGAACCTTTGCAGCCTTACAATGCCTTGCCAAAATGTCGTTGACAGTAGAATTGTAAACCGGAACTCCGAGCTTGACAAAAATCGGTTCTTCTTCTGGAAGCCGCTTAACCAATTCAGAAAACTGAATAACAGTTTGCCAGTCGATCTGTATCTTTCGAACTGAAGACTTATTTTTGGTAGGCAGGAAACCGCCTTTTCCTTTGTAGTCCCAAGTTTTGCTGATAGATAAAGACTGATGAGAGAAATCAAAATCCTTTGGTGTTAGTGCCAAGGCCTCCGAAAAACGCATCCCGGTCTTTGCAACCAAAAGGATAAACCAGTCCCAGTTGATGCTTTCCTTCAATTCGAGTGTCGTCAGCATTGTGTGAAGTTCAAATTGATTCAAATATTTGATCTTTTTCGGACTTGGCGTTTTTCCTTTGATAATAGCCTTTCTCGTGGGATCTTTTGCGATCAGACCATCGTCCACGGCATCTTGAATAGCACCTTTAAGTTGATGATGAAAATCCATTGTTGTCTGTCTTTCATGGTGGACAGCATAATCATTTAAAAGTTGCTGATATGTAATCCGGTTAAGATCACAAAGGCGTAAATCAGGAACGAGCCTTTCAAGCCATGCTTTGGACATTAAGTATTTATCCATAGTCACCTTGCGAACTGCCCCTTCTTTGTAAACGTGAATCCATTGCGCGTAATAGTTGCAGAACAAGTCTGCTGAAGTTGTACTGCTTAACATTTTTTCCTCCGAATAATCTATTTTTACGCTCACGCTGATGAAGGGTGATAAGGTTGTCGAGTTGGCTAAAGAAAGCACCTATTTTTTGTTGTTCGGGATAAGTAGGAACCAAAAATGACTCTTGCAAAAAATCAGTTGCCACAAGGTTGGTCATCATTGTTGATGCCTTTGTGCTTCTTAATAAGACGCTTCCCATCAGCCTTTCGTTATTTATGGCATACTTCCAAAATAACAGATCATACGGATTCATAATGGGCTTAAACACATCGAAAACGTGCGAAACAATGCCGTTTCCAATGGTGTTTTCAACAAAACGACCGTGTGCATAGTTCTTGCTTTTATTCCCTTCAAACGCAATATCTCCAAGTTCAAAAATGTTATACGTAAGCAAATAGCTATCGTCCGTAATATACGAATCGGGCTTAAAATACATATTCGCAACAGAGATTATGTCGTTTCTTCCGTAGGTCAAGTCATTCTTTCTGCTTACCCTTTCATACAATTCGAAAAACTTACGCTGTTCCCAAGCGTTAGCATTATCCCAAGCACCGAAAAATCGCATAATCGAGTCACGCTGATGAAGGGCGATAAGGTTGTCAAGATGGCGAAAGAAATCTGCTATTTGGTCTTGTTCCTTTTTCTTCGGAAGTAAAACCATGACGGAGGTATACTCCTCAAAAGAGATGTTGAGCAGACCATCCATTCTTGCGCCGGATGAAACAATTCTACGTAGTTGTCTTTCAATCTCATCGCCATTTAATTCAATCGAAAGAAACTCAGGATTAATACCTTCAGCAGAAAAACAATGATAAACAAAGGGAATACGAGCATTTTCGACCGTTGTTAGTGCAAAGCACGAACCATACGGCCGTAGTTTTGAAGCACCGTGATTGTATGCAAGCTCTCCTTTTTGAAGAAGAATATATTTTTTCAAACTCTCACCGGCGTTATTGAATGCGTAGCGTTCCGATTGTTCGATAAATCCATTATTTGCGGTTATCATCATGACAGGTGCATCGGAATAAGGATCGTTTCGTGTAACCTCTTTAGCCACATCACCGAGCTTACGCTGTTCCCAAGAAAAGCAAAAGAGCCGAGAAAAGCCTCGGCTCTTAAAATACTTACGCTTGGGTTGGGGTTTACAGCTTGCTGATTTCATGACCGCCGCTAAGGATAAATTCTCTGAGCGTTTTATTCAAACGGATCCGGACAATGGGAAGTGCCAGACTGTCACCGAAAAAGGCTTTTGCTTTTTCAATATCAGCTGTCTTTACCAAATTGTCAAGTCGTCCGAATTCATTGATGTTGGTTTCATCAACTTTGACTGCCATCATATTTCTGAGCATGTCCTCATCAAGACCAAAAGTATCGGCAAACCTGTGAATCTGATCATCTTTTGCACGAGTCAAATATTCGTTGATGTAATCACGAAGGCTCTTTCCGGGTTCAATGATGACATCACCAGTCTCAATATCGCGTAAGAAAATGTTAGCAAACTTTTGCTCCTCTTGAGTCAGGGAAGCAAAAGTATTGTGCAATTCCTGGCTTGCTTTTTCAACATCTGCAGGATCACCAACAGACAATGCCTTGCGATACTTTTCAAATCTCGAGTTCATATAGTCAGCATCGATATCGTCCGTGTCAATTGTTGTGATATATCCATCAATATCATACGGCAAATCTTCGCCATCCGGTGAGGGCTTTGGAGATGGGGGATCATCCGGTCCGGGTGATGAAAGTTCCTTATAACGCAGAACAAGAATCATGTATGTACGACGATCCATCATTGGCGAAAATGTTTCGACTTCGCCTGTTTCTTCGTCGATGATATTGTATTCGCTACACTCCCAAACGAACCCCTGTACTTTTGCAGACTCCAAGAAAGAATTGAATTCGCGGAAGAGCTTTGCGAACTTCTTGCGCTCCTCCACAGTTCCGGGGAGTTTTTCAAAATTCGTAACGTCCGAAGCTTCGAACAGATTTTTGATCTGTGTATACACCGCATTCATGCCTTCGATATTCTTGTCGAGTTTGCACACAAACATTCCAAGGGGTTTATCACCCGAATAGAGTTTGACTGCATTCTTGATATTCTGTTCCATCGTAAACGGTGCGCGGTAATACTTGATGGTACCGAAAGGTTTGTCCTCTCCAAACAGGCGATTGGTTCTTGAAAAAGCCTGGATGATATTTTCATAACGCAATATTTTGTCAAGGTACAAAGCATTCAACCACTTGGAATCATAGCCGGTTAGCATCTGATCAACAACGATGAGCAAATCAATCTGTTCGTTTGGTGAATAGGCAATGCGTTCATAAGGCTTTTTGTGTGCCAAGCGGTACTGAATATCTTTTTTCATCTTTGCATAGGTCGGAATTGTAAAGGTTTGTTTGTATCTTGCGTTATAATCCTCGATGATTTCTTTTAACGCATCCTCTTTTACAATACCTTTACCGTTATTGTCGATGCTGGAATCAAACAGAGCGGTAACCTTAATATTCGGTACGAACTTTTTGAAAAGTCTGTAGTATTCTACTGCTTCGGGAATGCTTGCGGTAGCAAGTAACCCATGGAATTTGTAGTTGTGACTGATGGATATCCAGTTGTCGCAGATATCCTGGATCACCATTTTTCGATGTTCTTCGGTGCGGTATTGTCCGCTTTCAAGAAGGAAATCTTCAATTCCGCGCACGCGCTTTCCGGTTTCATCGATATAGCCCGCCATCGGAGCATCTTTCATGTAGTAATAATAGGTTTTCTGTTTTGCGGGATTGCCAAATACCTCACTGACAGAAGTTGCCTTGGCTTGTTCTAACGCAACTGCTTCGCGCACGTCCTTTTCTTTAAAAGTCAAAACTTTGCTTGGATCAAAGCCAAGGACATTTTTGTCGCGTATGCCATCAGCAATGCTGTAACGATGCAGCTCATTGCCGAACACATCTGAGGTTGTGCATCCTTTTTTTGTGTTTTCAAGTTGAATTGGAGTGCCTGTAAAGCCAAAGAACATCGCTTTGGGGAAGGTTTCTTTCACGGCGCGCATCATATCGCCAAATGTATCGCGGTGACACTCATCAACAATAAAAACTACACGCTTGGCAGAAATCGCATCAATATCGGCTTGCTTTAACCCACTCTCTGCATCGTCACGAAGGTTACTCATTTTCTGAATTGAGGTTACGATTAGCGTATTCGCTGTATCATTGCTTTTCATTTTGGAAATCAGAACAGTGGTATCCTCGGTTTCCTGGATAGAGTCAGTTGCTTCTGCAAAACCGCGATATTCTCGCGCACTTTGCGTTCCGAGTTCAATTCGGTCTATCAGGAAGACAACCTTGTCAGCATCTTTTGAGTTTGCAATCAACTGTGCTGACTTGAACGAGGTCATGGTCTTTCCCGAACCGGTTGTATGCCATACATAACCACCAAGCTGATTGCCATACTCCCATTTGTTCTTGGCAACAGTATCGGAGATCTTATTAGCCGCATAATACTGATACGAACGCATGACTTTCAGAATGCCGTCAGAGTCATCAGCAACCGTATAGAAGCCGATAAGCTGATGCGCCATAGGAATGGACAGAAAAGAGGACGCCAACCGCTTCCAGTCATTGATTGGTTCGTTGTTGAAGTCAGCCCAATGGAAATAGAACAGCGGATTGAATTTGCCGTCCGGTCCGGGATTGGCAAAATACACTGCCTCCTCCGGGTTCATTGCAACAAACACCTGAACTAAAGCAAACAAACCAGTGAAAATCCCCTCGTGAGAGTATTTTTCGATTTGGTTATATGCCTGTGAGATCGGAATTCCGGTCTTTTTCAATTCGACATGAATCAGCGGCATACCATTGATCAAAAGCATGAAGTCTCCTCTTCGGTCGGGAAGCATGGAGGATTTAGCCGTGAATTTCGGCTGCCTTGCTATTTGATAACGGCTTTGACCTGCGGCAATTTCCTGTCGGTCATAAATTTTCAAGGACACCTCTTTACCGAAATGTGCCTTGTCATCGGGATTGTCACGCTTGATGGAAACACTCCTGCCGTTGATAAATCCATTCAGACGGAGCGGGGTATGCAGTTCGTTGATCTGCTCGAGAATCTGTCCCATTTCTCCCTCTGTAAGGGGATAGTCATTGAGGCGGTCTATGCTCCGATTGTTTTCAAAGAGGATGTTCGCCCAGTTTTGAAGGAGGTCTTTTTCGGTTTTATACTCAAGAACGGTTTTCTCCCAACCGCAAGAAGTTGTCAGCACTTGTATGAGGGCATCCTCAAAATCTGACTCCTTATTGAAAGTCATAATAAGTCCTTTCCGCCTCAAAAATTCGCTTTTTCAGGCTGTTTTTTATGATATTTTCGGTGATTTGCTCACGCTGATGAAGGGTGATAAGGTTGTCGAAGTTGCGAAAAAAGTGTCCTATCGCTTGTTGCTCTTGCTTTTGTACAGGGACTGGAATATCAAAATCAGCGAGATTACTTCTGCTAATTCTTTGGCGTGTACCACCCGCAAGGCAGGTGTTTACTTCGTCAAAATATCTCTGTGACGACAGGTACTGAAGTAGAAATTCATTGCTTGTATTTTCCGAAGCTCTTACTATCGTGCAATCGACTGCTGTAATCATTTTTGTGCCTATATTCGGCACTATACAAGCTCTTCCGGCTGGTTCGGGCAATCTTGAAATCAATATATCCCCCTCAAAAACCTCCTCACAATGTAAGGCTTCAAAGGTATCTTCCGACACCCACTTTTTGTTGTTGGGTTTGTCAAGAAATTCTGCCACACCGACATTGCCTGTCTGAATTAAACGCACGCCTGAATTGCTTTGGTCTTTTGCTTCAATCCAATCGCCGTCCGTAAACTTATCGCATAATGATAATAACTTACGCTGTTCCCAAACGAAAATCGGTTCTATTGAGGGAAGCAGAAAAAAACTGCGTTATGTTTTCGTTTTTGCTGTGATTTCGAGAGAAAAAGAGAAGCATTTTTCTCACGAAATCTTCGACTTTTTAGCTCAAAAAGGGGCGATGAATTTTTATGCACGCATTTTCGCCAATTTTTACAGCAAAACACTCACACAAACATCTTTTCAAGCATGGATTTCTTGATATTTTGCAGTTTTTCGAGCTTACGCTGATGAAGGGTGATAAGGTTGTCGAGATGGCGAAAGAAGTCACCGATTTGTACTTGTTCCGCTGTTGTTGGCACTTTGACTTCAGCATTTTTTATATTGTCCGAGTTGAGTGATTCAAATGTTGAGCCGCAAGAAAGTGTTTTCCAAAAGCCATCCATATCCATTTTCACAAGCAGCTGATATATGAATTCATTCCCTTTGATTGCTGCAACGCCACGCCCAATTACGGCATTATAAGCGGTTTTTCCCATTGCTCCAGCTGGAGCACGAACACTCATTATCAAGTCGCCTGCATCCGCTTTCTTGGTAATCTGCGTTGTCCAAATACGAGGACAAACCCAACCGTTTTGCATATCGGCATTACCTTGGACAAGAATATAATCACTCGGCTCATCAGAATAGGTACTACCATCAGGTGATTGTCCCATAGTTATCTGAACAACATCTCCGAGCTTACGCTGTTCCCAAGAAAAATCAAAAGAGCCAAGGAAACACCTTGGCTCTCTT
>ERZ780207.500-NODE-500-length-41855-cov-3.349187_pt1 | contig 41855 bp, 21 predicted proteins | sample MGYA00510977_ERZ780207 | MGnify/ENA primary metagenome ERZ780207 (study PRJEB29588, sample SAMEA2151383) | human gut metagenome | biome: human gut; feature: human-associated habitat; material: faeces | place: Denmark | collected 2008/2010 ...
CATGCCGATGCAGACCGTGTCGCCCGGCTGCAGCCCCGCCTCCTGATAGTATTTCACCAGCAGCGCGGCAAAATCGGGCTGCAACGCCGTTCGTTTGGCCTCCAGCAGCCCCAGCGAGGTCGTCAGCTCCGTCCACTCCGGCCCAATCAGCCCCGTGTCGTTTAGGTCGTCCTTTTCAATCGGGATGTCGTTTTGGCGCACATAATCATAGAGCGCCCGCTCCGCCTCCGCCATCCGCTCGGCGGCCTTGAGCTGTGTCTGCGCGTAAGGCAGCGCCGTCTTCTTCTGCGTCGCCAGCGTCAGAAACACGCCGCACAGCGCCGCCGCCAGCGCGAGCAGCAGGCAGAGCGTCGCGCGCCCCTCCCGCGCGCGGTACGGCTGATATTTCAGCTTGCTCATAGCGCAACCACCGCCATGACCAGCAGCCGGACAATCGCCGCCGAGGTCAGAACGCCCAGCAGCGTTTTGAAGACGCCCTGCTTATACATGTCGTTGGCGATCAAGCCGGGCACAACATGGCCGATGATGCGGATATCCTGCGGAATAAGCGCCATGCGCAAGAGCGCCTGCTCGATGATCCAAGCGAAAATCAGGCTCAGCAGCATCGTCACCATGAAACGCCGCCTGCTGTATAAAATGGTCGCACGCGAAATCAGCAGCACCAGCCCATGGACGATGACGGCCAGCAGAAGCGTCGTCACGATTCGCAGCGGCTCCTCCAGAAACAGGCAGAGATAGCCTGCCGAGACCATGCCGCCGGTCAGCAGCCCAAAGCCTTCGTAAAGCCCAAAGCTCAGCACCACGCTGAGCGCAACGGCGATATCATACATTCTGCCGCGCCTCCTCGATCATTTCCTCCAGAAATTGACGGCCTTCTCCCTTGATATTGCCCGCGCAAAGCACATGCCGAACGTTTTGCGCCTGAATCCATTCCTTTGGCCGCTCGACCGCCTGCGCCCGTATGCCCGTTGTGCGCTGCATATACCGGGCGCACGCCTTTTTGTGCTCCCCGATCACGCCGATGCAAACCGGCTTGGCTGTGCTTTGGCGGATGGCGTTCGCGAAAGCCTCCATGCGGTAACCGCGGTCTTTTCGATGATTATATAAAAGCAGAAAGGGCTGCGTATATGCGTTGATAATCGAGCCGAAACTGACCGCGTCGTTCGCCGCAAATGCGTTGCGAATGGAGCAATCGCCTGTTTCCACGCTCGTGTACATGCCGATATCCGGCGAGGTTTTCAAAATGCCCGCATAAGCGGTTTCTCTCTGGATGCCCAGCGCGTCCGTCAGCGCCAGCACCAGCTGAATGTTCTCTTCATAAACGGGGAACGGGCACGAAGCGAACCGTTCCAAATCAATCTCTTCCTTGGGCGCGATCCATTCGCGCGTATACGCGCCAAAGCGCCCGTCGTGCGCAATCACGCGGCTCCCCTCGGGGATGGACTGCGCCAGCGTATGCACCGTCTCCTCTTCCGTCCGCCCGATTTCGTCCGCGTGATCGACGTAGGCGTTGGTAATGACGACATACTGCGGCCGAATCAGCTTATCGGCCATCAAAAACTGGTTCTCAATCCGCTGCGCCATACATTCAACGACAATCGCCTGCGCTTTGCCCCTGACGGCCAGACGAACAAACGGGAGCTGTTCCATGATGCTGACCGGGCGGTTTTCCGCGCGATATTCCGTCTCCGTGCCGTCCGGATCAATCCGGCGCGCCTCGGAGCCCGTCGTTTTGGCGTAGGTGCGGATTCCGGCGGCATTCAGCGCCGCGGCGATTGTTCGCGTCACCGTCGTTTTTCCTCTCGTCCCGTTGACGAGAATCCGAATCGGGATTCGCTCCAGCGCACGCCGATGCAGCATATTTTCCGTAACGCCCAGCACAAGCAGCGCGGCCAGCACGGCGATCACAATCGTCATTTACAAAAGCCTCCCATGCGAGAAAAGGAATATCCAAGCGCCCACTTGGGCGCTTGGATGAGGCGAAAAGGGGGAATTATTACTTGGCGGATTCTTCAACCGGCCTGCGCGGCGCGTTGTTGAGGATCTCACTCCACCAGTCGGGATAAGCGGCACGCTTCATATCCACACGGTTGAACATATACGTGCCATAGAGTTCGTCGCCGAGCTCCAGCCAGTAGTTATGCCAGTCAATCGCGTTGTTGTAGGCATACTCGGTCAGCAGCTTCACGGCTTCGTCGCCCTTGCCCGCGTTGGAAAGCGCCGCGGCGGCTTCCTGCATGGCGATAACGGTTTCATACTGCTCGGCCATCTTCGGATCGCGAGCCGCGTAGATTTCTTCAATCGCGCTGTCGTAGTTCTGCGTCGCGGTCTGCTGCACGTAGGAAGAGACCCACCACGCGGAATCGCGGTCAAACTTGCCATAGCGGCTGCCGGTGCTCAGCTGCGGCGGCAGCTTGGTCATGGTCGCGAACAGCGGAACCATGTAGGAGGAATCCGGGGCGCCCCAGCCGATCCACATCAGCGGCTTGGCTTCCTTGGGCATGTCGGCCTTGATGTTGGCGATGAAGTGATAGGTCGCGCGATACATGTTGATCGGGCGCTCCTTGTTGTACTCGTTCAGCGGGTTGCCATACGGGCCGGCTTCCGGAGACAGGGAAACGTCAAATTCGGTGCCCTGATAGTAATCGCTGTTCATCTTGCGAACGTCTTCCACGCTCAGCTTGTTCTCCGGCACGACGAACATCGGATAAACCGCGTTCTGCGGATCAACGTGCGGGTCGAGGTTCAGGCTCGGCGCGACGAGGCTCAGCGCGCGCCACTCGCGGCGGATGCAGCCCATGCTGTAATTCGGCGCGTAGATGTTGGCGGGCTGGAACGGAACGCCGCTATCCTCGCTCCACAGGCCGTTCTCAATCGCGAACGGCTTGAGGGTCTTGGACCAGATGTAGTTCTCGTTATCCTCAAAGTCGATTTCGTTGATGCGGCAGCGGTTCGCGCAGACGAAGAACGCATCGTCCGGCACGCGCACGGCGCACCACAGGTCGCGGCCATAGAATTCCGCAATCCAGACTTCGTTGCCGTCGCAGATGTTGATGCACTCCGGCCAGGCGTTCCAGCCGTATTCATCAACCAGCGCGCCCATGATTTCCACAGCCTCGCGGGCGGTGGTCGCATAGCGCAGCGCCACGTGCTGCGCCTGATAGCAGTCGATGATGCCGTCGTTGCCGTCGTTCATCAGGGCGTTCATCTTCTTGCCGTATTCCGTCGTGCTGTCGATGCCGCAGGTCGATTCGCCCATCGCCACGCCGTTTTCGTTGATGATGGAGTAATTCGTGTGCAGATACTGGAAGGTATCCTTCGGCTGAGGCATTTCGCCCATGACCATGCCGCTGCCGTAGTTCTTCGTGTTCGGGTAATCCGACCAGTCGCCCCACGTGTTGCCGTTCATCACGATGTCAGCGGTGATTCCCTCGCCGCCTTCCATCTCCGGGATGATCCACATGCGGAAATCATCGCTCGTCGAGTCGCAGGTGTGCGTCACCATCGTCGAACCGTCCGCAGTCGCGTCCTTGCCGATGCCGTAAACCGTACAGGCCATCGCGCTTGACGTCATCATGGCAGAGGCCAGCGTGAGCGCCAACGCGCCCAGGATTTTCTTGCTCATACGTCAGTCTCCTTTTTTCCTCTTCCTGTTTCTGAAAATTGAAAATGCATCCGTCATACATGTAGAAAAGCCGCTTTGCAAATTGAAAAACCGTATGGGTGGCTTTCTGCCCTCGCCGACACCGTGATCCTGCCGCCCTCCTTATCCGGGCCGCAAAGCTCCTTTTCTCATTCCGTTTCATGTTCACACCATTCTCGGATTGGAAATCGCGGTTCAAATCGAGAATAGCGCTTAGATTTCAAACACTAGTTTGGAATCCGCGGTCTCCGGGTTCTTGAGGAAGTAGCCGCACTTCTTGTCCATCAGGTCGTCGAAGCCGGGCCAGGTAGCCTGCACTTCCTTCTCCGGATCCATGAGCATCATGTTCGCCCAGTTGATGAGTTCCTTCGCGCCTTCGAGGTGACGGCCGACGCGGTACTCGATCGGCGTGCCGAAATCGGCGTTGTAATCCACGTAGGTCAGGCCCTTCTTGGAGGCCACGTCGAGGAATTCATCCGAACCGATGGTTTGCAGCTCCTTGGTCATCGGACCGACGATCCAGTCCGTGAAGGTCTGCGGAGTTTCCATCAGCACGGCCAGCGTATCGCTGAAGTCGCCCCATTCACGATGGGACAGGCCGCGCAGGTTCTTCGGGGAGGCTTCACACTTCATGTAGAACTTCTCCGCCGACAGGCTCATGGAAGCCATCATCGCGATATCCAGCGCACGGTCATGCGCCACGTAGGTCTCGACGACCGGATACATGACGGCGGCTTCATGCGCGTCGATGGCGATATCCACGCCCTCGTTGCGGATGATCTCCATGATCGCGTAGCAGACGCGCTCGATGAGCGAGCCGTCCGGGCGGCCCGGATAGCAGCGGTTGACGTTGCGGATATCCTGATACGTCAGCGCCACGTTGGAGGGATAGTGGATGTAGGTGAACGGATCCGGCCAGGAATCCAGCTGGTTCGCCCAGCGGTCGCCGTTCTTGAACTTCACAGTGCCCCAGTCGGTATCCAGCTCGTAGTAGCTCGGGTAAGCGTTGCCGAGCATGCCGGTCGTGGTGCCGCTGCGGTTGGCCTGCGGGATGATAATCACGCGGCCCTTCTGCACGTGGATGTTCTCCAGCAGCGTGTAAGCGGAAAGGCTCGCCGCCGGCTCATACGGATGCGTACCGCCGACGTAAAGCACCGTGCCGCCCTCCACGCCGGAATCGAAGAAGAACACCGGCGTATCGCCGTAGGTGCCTTCCAGATTGGGCAGCCACTCGCTGAGCATGTGGGTTTCCGTCAGCGCGTCGGAGGCGACGACGGTTTCCTTGGAATGTCTGTGGTCGTAAAAATCCACGCCAGCCAGCGCTGCAAACACCAAAGCTCCGGCAAGCGCGACGAGCTTTTTGAGGAGGCTTTTATCCATTTTCATTTCACTTCTCCCCTCACTTGATTTGCAGAACGCGCAGGAGGAACGGGATGAGACAATAGGCATACACGATGTCGTTGACCAATCCCTGATTCTTTTCGCGCTTAAACAGATGCTTCAGCAGAAACAGGAAGGTGATCGCCGCGAAGCCCACATAGATGCAATAAATGATATCCGAAATCAGAACCATGCCCATCCTCCTTTCTTACAGCAGGAACGTAAACGAGTTCGGCCAGATCAGCATCGCCAACGAAATCAGGCCGAGCACCAGGCACGGCGCAAGCACCGTCAGCAGGAAGCTGGTGTACTTGCCCTCGTAGCCCGTGGCCTCAATTGCCAGTCGACCCGTGATGCGGGACGGCGGCAGGCAGTCGCCGATCGGGAACATCAGGCTCAGCGCGATGGCCGCAATCTTGGGATCATAGCCCATCGAGTTGAACATGAAGATCAGCGGCGCGCCGAAGACGACGGCGCTGCCGTAGTTGAGCGCGCCCTGGAGCACCGGGGCGACGAACAGCACGGTCGCGTAAATCAGGTAAACCGGCATGGTGATAAACGTGATGCCGATCAGACCCTTCACGCCCGTCGCGGACATCGCGTTTTGCAGCATGCCGACGCTCAACACGGTCGCAATCAGCGGGAAAATCTGCTCGAAGGTGTCGTTGATGATCTTCAGATAATCCTTGAAGCTCATCTTCTTCGGGTTGCACAGCGCGGCCACAATCGCGCAGATGATGAACATCAGCGGCAGACCGAGCACCGGGATGGAATGTGCCAGATAGTTCGAAGCGAGGAACAGCGCGATGAGCACCACCAGCGGGGTCACGATGCGCCACGCGCTCATCTTCGGCGCTTCCGGAAGCTGCGCGAGGATTTCCTCCTTGGACTTGGGTTTGCTGCCCCAGCCGAGGAAGATGATCGTAAACAGTGCGCAGACCGCCAGCGGCGCCAGCAGCGGCACGTCGAAACCGACATACGGAATATCGCAGCCGGAAGCGATCATCATCGCCCAGAGGTTGACGGGCGGCGCCGCCGCGCTCATGATGGCGAACATAAAGACGAACGCAGCCGTCTTTTTCTTGGAAAGGCCCATGGCGATGACCACGGTGGTCACCATCGAGCCGAGAACAAAAATGGAGATGCTGCCCGCGCCGGTCAGCGCGCCGGGGATGATCATCATCACGCCCATAATGGCAAGCAGAATCCACTTGTTGCTCACGCGGGAAACAATTTTCCGCGTCACAACGTCAATCGCGCCCGTCTTGGAATAAATATTCACGAAGATTGACGCGGCGATAAAAAGTAACGCAATATCCAGGTTGACGAAAAGGCCCTCCACCAATACCCGCGGCAGTGAATCCGTCCATCCGAATCCACAACCGAAGCAAACCGCAACCGTCGCTGCAATCGCCAGCGAGATATCCGGCGACTTGAGCAGCAGGCTGCTGATGACAAAGGCGGCAACCATCGCAACAAGGACTATCGTTGTGCTAACGTAAGTCGACATGTGTTGTCGTCCTCCCCTACTTCCTTTTTTGTGCGGCTGTTATTCCTTCACAAACGCCTGCTGAACCAGAGAGATGAAATCCATCGAGGAATCCAGTATGGTCAGCGGGGTGCCGTTTTCTGCCTTGAACGCATCGTAGCGGCCGTCGGTGTTGACGTCGGCGGTGACGATCATCCAAGAGGCATGCGGGCAAACCGCGTCGATGCAGCGCTCGTTGGAGTTGGTCTTGACGTCAGAACGCTTATCCTTTTCGAGCATGACGGCGATCACCGGAATGCCCTTCTCGTTCGCACGGGCGACAACCTCGTCTACGCGGGCGATTTCCTGATCGATGGTGATGCCGGTCGCGCCCAGACCCTTATCGGTCGAGCCGATGACGATGACGATCGCGCTGTAATCGCGGGCGTCCACGTCGGCGGCATAGGGCACGTCCACGTAGTAGAAATCTTCATCCTCCGTCAGCGTGCCGGCGCGGCTGACCAGCAGTCGGCCCATCTTGCCGCCCGGGCCCTGACCCGCGTTGGTAATCATAAACGGCGTGCCGATGGTCAGCGGCTCATCGCCGGAAACCGCGGCGAACGCAAACATCGGAATGGTCATCAGAACGCACATCATCAGAACAAAGCTCAGAATTTTTTTCATTTTTAGAATCCCCTTTCCACAATTTCGCACATCAGGCTGAATAAACGTCCAACGTTTGTGCAGCACATGATCCCTGCTCTTTCACCTCTCCTTTTCTGTTCTCTGCACATTGATGTTATTGTCATTCAGCACATCTTCTGGCCTTATTTTATTCCACATTTCGCCAAAAGTATAGATATCATCTTCTTTGACTGCTATAATAAAAATTTATACTGAGCGGCCCCTTCCCACTGGAAAAACGCGATTCTTTTTGATATAATAGACAAAAGCTTCCCGAAGCATCAGTTATTTTCTACAATCTCTCCTCTATTTTTTGTCAAAATTCGTTTATCCATGTTTTTTCAGAATCATCTTTTTTTCACGTGAATCCTGTCCGTTATTTATGTTGCGCTATCATTTATCCGTATGTTTTATAATTAAATTATGATATGAAAAATAACCGGTTCCTTCACGTGTTCTGAATATCACATTTCCTCATACTGCAAAAAGACTGCGAGGTGCATCCGTTATGATCAGCAATCGGCTTTGGAAAATCCTTGTTACCTTCAAATCATGTAAAACATTAAGCGCAACGGCGGAGCGGCTGTTCGTCTCTCAGCCCTCCATTTCTTCATCCATGAAGATGCTGGAAAAGGAACTGGGCGTTCAGCTCTTTGACCGCTCCAAAAACAAAATCGTCCTCAACGAGGTCGGCCTGGAGGCCGCGCAGCTCGCCGAGGACTACCTCAAGCGTGAGGATTTTATGGTGCGCCAAATTCAGGAAAAGGCGTGGCAGATGCGGACGTTGACCGTTGCTTCTTACATTTTTAACCTGCGCAAGGATCTGGTCAGCCGTCTGAGCGTCCTCTTCCCCGAAAGAAACATCATCTCCGAGCAGCTTTCCAGCGAGCAGCTGCCGCTGGGGCTTTTGCAGGGGCGGTTTGACTATATCATCACCGAATATGAAATCGACGAGCCGAACGTCTGCTGCGTTCCCTACGTCACCGATAAGCTCTGGATCTGCCTCAACAAGAACGACCCGCTCGCGCACAAAAGGAGCATTGACATCAATGACCTGAAAAACGAAAAGATTCTCCTCTGGGCGCAGAGCGGCTTCTGGGCGTCCTACATCCGCAAGCAGTACGGCCAGATCGTCCAGCTCATCACCGTCAGCGGCGAACAAGAGTATTACGACCTGATCGATGCGTTTGATATCCGCGCGTTTATTCTCGATACCACGCTTTCCTCTGCGTCCAACCGCCAGAACCGGCATATTTATGTCCCACTCTCTGATCCCGCCGCACAGAAAACATTCTACTTATGCTGTCAAACAAAGAATGAACGCTACATTCCTCAGTTAATAAAGAAATAATTTGTTTATCATAAATGTATATGGAATTGATTCTATTCTATCGCGATAGCGGTCAACCAACGCCTGCAAAACGCTGTCCATCCCCCGCACAACTTCGCGCAAGTACGGGTACTCATCCAGCACCAAGATCATCGGCTTTTCTTTCGCCGCTTCAAACAGATACGTCAGCAACGCTTCCATGCTGTCAAAAGAAGGTTTCGGAAAATGAAACGTATCCGCCAGCAGCACAGACAGGCTCTCCGTGTTATTCTGTTCCGTTGTTTGTTTACATTCAAAATAGATGCTGGTTACATCCGTTTCGCGCAGGCTCTGCTTAATCAACTCGCTTTTGCCGACGCGCCTGCGTCCATAAATCAAGCCAATCTGCATCCCTTCATACAAAAACAGACGATGCAAATCCTTGCGCTGCTTTTCCCGTCCGTAGAATTTCATTGACTCGGTCACCTCCGACTCGGTTTAGTCCGAGTTCATTATACTGTATCGAACAGCAAGATTCAATCCTCCACCAAATATTCTAGCGAGTACATTCCTTGTTATTCTTCTGAATTATCTGTCCGCAATTCGTACTGATTCATCACCGTACCTATTGCCTCCTCCATCTCACGAAGTCAATTCGAGAGCAAGTCTTGACCAATATAGTGCAGCAGTAAGCATCATTGTCTGCACATAAGCACATACTCACAATTCTATCAACATGCTATTCTGATATTGGACGTTTTATCTTGAATTCACAATACAAGACTTTTATAGTTGAGTTTATGACTTCAAAAAAACCGATTTTCTACCATAACTTGTAATATAAACTCCCTTTTGTGCGCGAGTCATTGCTACATAAAGCAGGCATTTTTCCGAAGTTACTGACTCAACCTCGGAAACTGGATCCGTTTTATTGATTGCAGATGGTAATGGAATAATCCTACTGTTCGCAGCTACAATAAATACATACTTAAATTCCAGTCCCTTTACCCGATGCATCGTGGCAACTCGCAATCCATCAAAACTACGATCATCAACTTTGTTTCTCTTAATTACATAGGCGCAAATCCCAGCTTTTGTAAAAAGTGCAATGTAATCGTCAACCAGCTTTTTGGTACGTGCCACAACACATATATCAGTGAGAGAAATGCCATTTTCTTTTAGCTTCTTCACTTCATGAAGAAGGAAATCAAATTCATCATTAGCATTTTCAAAATTCTCAACTATCGGTTTTTCTCCATGCGTAAGGGATTGACATTTATCTCCAAGATCAGAATTTTCATCCAAGTCATCAAAAGAAATACCATTCAATAACGCAAAAGCGTATTTGCGAATTTCCTCTGTAGTGCGATAGTTGATTTTTAATATGCTGCTACGACCGCGAACATTTATACCACACTTAGAAAGGGTAGGATGATTTCGATATATTCTCTGGTGAGAGTCACCAACTATGAAAATATCGTTTGGATGTTCTTCTCCTGCCAACGCTCTAATCAAACGATATCCTGCCATGAATCTACTACCTTTAACCACTCGACGGATCTCTTGTGGCTATAGTCACACTTAGCGTAGTCATCGGACTGTTGTTTGTGGCATACCGTCTCCACAATCGACCCAATTTTTCCAATGGCGACCTGCTTCCCTCCTGATGAAGGAATTACAACGAGATCGTTTTCTTTCATTCTGTTATAGAAAGTATCCATTTGCCCAAGTATTAAGCCGGGGCGTTTTTCATCCGGGTATAGGCCTTCTATTTTTTCCTTCTTGCTGTCATAGGAGATGCTCTTATCAGTAATCAAATCTGGGCTGACTTGTTCCCAGCCAAGGCCTATAAAATTGTTGACCTGAAAGTCAAAATAGAACCTTCCTGCTTTCGTTCTAAAAAACCAAACTTTTTGCTCATCTCCGATGACGGGAATATTAAATTCAGCTGCAAACAAAGAGATTAAGTCCAATACAAGCACCTCCGTAATTGTTTTTTATTTCCCGTACTTCTCCTCAAAGAACTTCCAAGCAGTCTCGTAGTCCTGCTCACGGTCACAGCGATCAAACGGGGCAACATACTCAATGGTACGCTCCACAGGGCCGCCGGGCATGGTGTCGTCCATGATCGTGCGATAGAACTTCTTCCCGGCAGGGGCATCCTTCATGTTCAGCTCAAACTCCTTCCGGTCGAAACCAACCCCCACAAGGCTGCGGTTGTTGGTAAACGTGATTCGACCGTTGGCGTCGTACCATGTATCCGCTTCATAGCTTTGTAGAACAGGGAACTGGATGTTATAAAGTGTACATAACTGATCTAGGGTAATCCCCAAAGACATTGCTACTAGTACATCTATCTCCAATAATGCTTGTCTTCTCGTAAAATCGTCTCTAAGAGAAAAGCTGCGTCTCCAATTTGAGGACAATGCCTCAAAGAAAGAGTTCTTCAGCCTTCTATCCTGTTTACTCCAGCTATCATTGTTGTAATGTGATGAATAGCACTCTTTCCACAATTGAGCATAATTACTAGTTAAGCAGTTCAAAACTAATACCCTTACTCTAAGCTCATCAGCTAACGTATCTGGTAGAATAGGAAATTTGGTAAGTGTTTCTCCATACATACCCATTTTACCTGTTACTTTAATATATCCGTCGGCAATAATTGATTGAAAAAGTGCAGATTGTAACACAAGCGTTTTATGGTCGTTCATGCACAAACCAATAACCGTGTTGATGTGAGCTGTCTTTGGAGGGACTATTGCAGGAATCAATGTCCTCTCCCCGCTTTGATTGAGCATTCTACGCATAATAAGTCGGTAATTACTATTATAAGGGGTTCCCCACGGTGTAGAAGGCATCTTATTGTAGTATTCGTTACTTGAACAACTTTGTTGGTAGTTACATCTTTGTATGTAAGAATCATTCACATAATCTAAATCAATATTGTCATAGTCACTGTTGTATACGCATTTACTCCGTGAAGTCTTAAAAAGTGGATTTGCAATACTAATATGTGGTCCTGAATAAATAGTTTGTATTAATTCATCAGGAAAATGAATATTCCTTTGAATTATTCCAGACTTTTGTGCATTCGTCTCATCCCACATAACAGAAACACAAATGTCGTCTCTAATATTCTCAAAGGTTCGTTCTTGGTTAGAAAATTGCTCTAGAAAACCCACTAACTGCTTGGCGTGTAGCACTGGCAGTCTTGCTGTTTCCCAATCATCATTACCATCAAACAATCTCGCAAAAAGAAGCAGTTCTTTTTTTCCAACAGTTACAATTCGATCAGGGTGCCCACGCGTATTCCAGTCCCCATTTTGATCTTTAATACCTGGCAATACATCTGATTTAGGGGTTTCATAGCACTCCGATATGGTTGACGGTGAAAACAAGTTTGAAATAACATCTATCTTCTTTGAGGTTTGATTGCAATACACATTAAGCGAAAATCTCATTCTGCCATGGTCATTTGTTCCCTCAAATAAATTGAGTTCATTTTCAAACTGGAAATGATATCGTAGCTTTTTATATAAACGTTTTCTTAATGTTGTTCCTTTGGGATCATCAAATACGCCGTTTGGATGTACGAACGCACTTACTCCAGTTGATGTTCCATTATCCCACGCAAGCGGTAAAAAGCATCTAAAGAGATTTGTTTGCTGTCCTCTTAAATCCGGATAATTCTGAACCGCATTCAAAAATGCTTGTTCGCCTGTAACCGATACATATTCTTCCAAATAAGTGTTATATGTTGAAAAACTTTTTAATGTTTTCTCCCTATGTACAGCGGTTTCCTTTGCCGTTAGTTCTTTGACTGCAAACATTGGGTGTCTGTCAGCGAGTACGGATTTCTCATTCCAAGTAATTTTAATCCAAGGTGGATTACCAATAATCAGATCAAACCCACCACGCTCTGCAAACAAATCTGCAAATTCAAGCTCCCAGTGCATGAACTTGTTCTGTTCTGCAATTCTTGCAGCCAGATCAAGCCTCGGATTTTCCTTACGCAGGCGAGGAATATCTACGATGGTATCCGTACCGTAAGTGTCGATAATATTCATTGCCATCTGTTCCATTTCTGTTGGGAACAGAGAAAGCTGACCACCCTTGACAGAATCGGTAATATTCACAGATGCCATGGTTCCTTCAAGAATCAGGGACATATCAAACAGGAATTCACTTCTGCTAGGAAGCAGATCCGCCTTGTCAATCGGCCAGAACCACAGCGCACACCAATAGTCCATCGCAAACTTCAGTCGTGCATACGGACCGGCATTCCGCATGTGTTCACTCTTATAGCGTTCGCTGAAGATTTTGTCCTTCTGGCGAATCGTCGTATGCGAATCCTCTGCGTCATCGGTATAGCCAAAGACAGAGAGGGCGTCCTGTGTCTTTACCCCCACTTCTTTGCGCTGTTGAATTTGTGCTTCCCATAGTTCATCAATTGCCGCAGAAAGCCGCAGCAGTGTAACAACCTCATCATCGGTGATGGGCTCAGTGAATTTCTTATTCCACTTTGCCATCTCCTTGATTTTATCCGGTTCAAGGGATTTGATGACTTTATCGGAATAGCTGCACATTCCCGGATCGCCAAGCAGAAAATGATAAACCTGCTTTTTCGGCATGCGTTTTGTTCCCAAAGGTATCCGCTCTGGCTCCATCTCATACCAACGCAATCCCTTAGAGGTGGATTGTGTATTTTCAACGCGGTACACCTGCCGCCTTGCGCCGATCAGTGAGTTTCCGTTCACCAGTTGCGTGCCAAACCAGGGCACAAAGCCGCCTTCATAAATGGTATTCAGCCACAGGGAAACTTCTGCCAGCTCAACAGCCACAGGGTTCAGGTCGATGCCATAAACATTGCGGTCGGCAATAAACATCTTGACCTTCTGCAATTCATTAAATCTCTTTTCATAGCTGATAATCTCGCCGGTTTCTTTCTCTTTGCGAGAGATATAAGCTTCTGCCAGCTGATTGATTGCTTCGTTCAAGAACGCCGCACTGCCCATAGCAGGCTCGCAGATGGTCAGTTTGAGAATTTCGCAGTTTTTCCCTCAAGAAGCTCCTTCAGGGCATACTTAACCAGGCACTTGGTCAAAACCTCCGGTGTGTAGTAGGATGCGGATTTTTCACGTTCTCTACCTGCCAGACGATAAATGAAAGTGCCTTTTTCATACATGCGGAGTTTGCCCGCTTTTTCACCAGATTCATAACGAACACGCTCATCTTCGGTATATTGGTCAAGCTCAGATTCAGATACAAAGTAACCGACATCCAGCTCGTTGAAACTGTCACCGGCTCTCTTTACTTCATAGAGGTCATGTTCAGCAATAAATCCTCGATAGGAAAGAAGTGCCTCGTACACTGCGCCCATCTGGTTGATACCCAGATTGGCATAGGAAATACGACCACGGCGACCATTTCTTCTGCCCGTTGCCCTTGTCAAGCTCATAAGGTCAATGATGCGCAGCATACAGCTGTTTCTCAGCTTGGCGTTGGTAATCATCTTGGTATATTCCGGATCGAAGATATGTGCCTTCAGCGGAGCAATCAGGAACATATCGTGCAGGCTATTGGAACCTGTTGCTTTTTTCAGTTCTTCTTCCGTTTTCGGATAGCCGTCATAAATCAGCTCATAGAGCTTTGCCAGAGTTTCATGCAGGTAATAGCCATCACCGACTTCATTGACATCATCACGGACGTTATCCGCAATATCTCGCAAGCTTTCCAGAGAATATCCAGAGTAATAACTCTGTGCTTTAATCGGTGCATAGCCAAGTTCCGGTCTGGACTCAATAAAGAGCACAAACAGCATACGATACATATAGCGCAGACACTCTAACGTCAACTGTCCGGCATCTACAGGGTTCGCATCAAGATCACGACCAAGGCGTGTCTTCATATCGTAAAGGACTTCGTTACCGAGCAATTCAATGCTTTCACGGAGGGCGTACTTTAAGTCTTGCGATACACCGGAAGCATTCTTCTGGCTCTGTTCATCCAACTCATCCAACAGAACTTTTCCATCATCAGGACAAAGCGAATCCTTATGAAGCAGGACAGCCATTGCCTGCAAAGTCGTGTTTTCCAGCCGAGAAAAAATCTCCTCAAGTTCAAACTGAAGATAGCACTTTTCACTCCACTTGTTGCGGTCAACAAGAGCAATCTGATTCATGCCAATCAGCATGACGAAACGAGGCGGTTCCGCAGAGCCAAAAAGGATTTTCGTCACCAAGTCCTCGTTTGGTATTTCATTCAGAATACCCTTATGGAGCGTTCCAACTGCATCTTCATCCACATCATCCGCATTAAAAACAAAGCTCTCCATAATGCCTGCATCGGATTCTTTAGATGCTGACAATAATACCCACAGCACTGGTGCGCCATTGCTTTTTGTCATTTCGAGATAAACCGGAATCGACAGAGAATCATCCACGGTCACAACTTCTGGTTTTGCTTCCGGATAGCCCAATGATTTCAGATAGCTACCCGCAAGCGCCTTGATATTGGCGAGCACTTGTAAGTTTACAGAAGAACGGACAAACTTATCATGTGCCGTATAATACTGTCGTGCATTCTGACGCAAAAGCGACCAAGGAGTACGGCTTTCTTCCGACTCCCTTGCTTCTGCATTCCATCCACTTATGGTGGCACTCGCATTTTCCTCAAACACAGTGGAAAAATAATGATTGGTAAAGTATTCGTTTTTATTGACGATACCTGTTAAATCCATGCTCATTGCGATACCCCCATCAGCACAGATACAACTCTGATGTATGGGTTGTTCTGTATTGTCAAAGTCTCTTTCACCCAGTTCGTAAACTGATCAAAGAGTTCATCTACCCGGCGCTCCTGCTCCTGCCTTTTTCGTTCATGCTCGAACAATGTCGTCTGGTAGTATTCTTTATGCTTCCCCTGAAGTGCAATCAACTTATCAACCTCTTCATCCAGCAGCGGATTCATTTCCGTCAGATATCTATTGTAATGTTCATTCAAATGCACTTTTGCTTGGGAAACTACATCGCGCAGCAAAGAACTTGCAGCGGAAATTTCACCTTCACCGATGCAATTCGTATTCGGAATCTTGGGATTGCTCAATCCTGTTTTCTGTACCACTTCATTCATGGCTAACACCCTAACAAATTTGCCATTCTGGTACAACAAACCAAACCATTCATCAACCAAAGGGGTTGACTTTAGATTCGGCATGCTGCCGGTTACAACATAAATGCATTCGCCAGCCTTTAACGTTCCAGGAAGCCCAATAACAGGGGCTTCATCCCTCTTAAACAGCAAACCTGCTTTGTCATTAACCCAACTCAGAATAGGATGGAGTTTCCACAAATACTGAGTAGTCGGCCAGGCAGACTCGTCCATGTTTTTCTGCATACTGCTTCGCATTTGCTCCATGCAGAAAGCCTTATCATCAGAAACACGGAGGATTTCTCCCTGCGGTAGTGCTTCTTCCGGGACGAGTGCTTTCAAACGTCGCTCCATATCAGGAGTCAACCTGATATCCAAACCGGAAACTGTTTTCAGTCTTTCAACAGGATGATTTTCTGTCTGATTTAGATATGTGAGTGCCTGATACAAATAATCTATATCCGAGAACAAGGTGTCATCCGAAACAATCTCTGATTTTTTCTCGTCCTCATCTTCTTCTTTGCCTGCTGCTGCCATCAACGCTTCAAATGGATCGAAGTCGTCTTCACCCGCATCCAATGTTTGTTCAAAAGCATCTGAATCCGAACCGGCTTCGATTGTTTCAGCTACAACGAGTTCTTCATCTTCGATGGTAAACTTACCGAGCAACAGAGACGGATCTCCAATGTTTTTCAGAGCCTGTTCCTCTTTTGTAATCAAGATTTCGATGATGCGCATATCGCCCTTGATACGTTTGTTATCGCTCTCAATGAGCATATAACGAATATCAGGGCGTTTCTGCTGACCATATCTGTCGATTCTACCGTTTCTCTGTTGGAACACCATTAAAGACCAAGGAATGTCAAAATGAATCAGTCTATGACTCAAATAATGCAGGTTCAAACCTTCAGATGCTACATCCGATGCGACCAAAACACGAACCGGAGATTCCGTGCGGCCAAAATCTTCAACGATGCGTTGCTGTTCGGCGTCGCTCATCCCTCCGGAAATCTCCTGGATGACGTTTGCCTTCAATCCAAGGTCTTGGCGAAGTCTTTCAGCAAGATACTTCATGGTTTCGATACGCTCAGTAAAGATAACGACACGGTCGCCGCTATCAGCTGGATTCCAAGCGTATTCCTTACTTCTGAGGAGATCAAGGAGTTTCTGATAACGTGTAAAATCTGCCGGAGTAATTGCCTCCAACGCAGTTTTCAGACCTTCAAGCAGACGAATATCTTTGATGTCATCTGCGGCATATTTTTTATATAGTTTCTTCAAGCGTACTTCGATACTCTTGATGCAAGCCGCCGGACTGGAGAACAAAGATTTTTCCAAGCTGGTCTTAAACAGCTGACCTGAACCTTTGGTTTTACCCAAATCCATCTCCAGTTGCATTTCAGCAAAAATATCAAAAGCGTATTCTTCCTTTGCGGATGCATTGCAACGCTCAAGTGTGATTTTTCTTTCCAGAAAAGAGCCGCTGACCTGGTCTTTGACATCTTTTTTGAAACGACGGATGCACAGTCCTTTAATATCTTCGGGAGTATAGTTTTCTGGGTCTGCAATTGCGGTCGGATCAAGCATATTCATCAAAGAAGCAAAACTTTTTGCCCGACCATCATGAGGCGTTGCGGACAACATTATCATGGTGTCACTACGATCTGCAAGCAGCTTCGCAAGACGAGAACGCTGCGCTTGATGATCTCCACGCTCTGCAACGTTCTGAGCTTCATCGATTACAATAATGTCCCAATATGCATTTTCCAGATGAGTACGATATTCAACGTCTCGCTTTAAGGTGTCGATAGATACAATTGTCTTGTCATAATAGAAAAAAGGATTATAATTCGACGGCAAGTTGGCACGAATCTTTTGAATCCGGTTAGAATCAAGGCGCACCAAAGGAATGGTGAATCGGTTCCACATTTCCTTTTGGAACTGTGTCATCATGCTCTTAACGGTAACAACCAGTATTCTTTTACCCTTACCACGAGCAATTAGCTCAGACATCAAAATGCCAGCTTCCAAAGTTTTGCCGAGACCTACGGTGTCCGCAATGAGAATTCTCTGCCGAGGACGCTGAAGTGACAGTTTAGCCGGATCTAACTGATAGGGCATCAAATCCATAGCTGCTCGATGTCCAATATGTAAGTTGAAATCGGTAGGAATCTGCTGACGCCACTGACTTTCTAGATATAGCAATGCTCTCTTATAGAATGGTGAATAATCAGCAACCAATTTCACTTCAGCAGGATTCACGACTTGGATTTGTTCCAAATCAGTAAGAAAACTTGCCTCTCTGTCCTTGACTAGCGGAGAAATACCAACGCAATATAAGGTCTTATTCCCAAGATTGTTTGTCTCAATCTTTTTAATCATCCATTCTTCATCTCGAATGATTGTTCTCATACCCGGTGCAAAATCTACCATTTCCATTTTCTCTCTTTCAAAATGTAACTATTCAATCAATCATCACAGCAAGTCATTTTTCTGTATCGAAACATATATCATCAATTGTTTTTACCTTATTCCTTAATTTCTTTTCCTACATCTTCATTCGAAACAAATATGAAATATCATCAATTAAACATTTAAGCTTTTACAAATATGTTCAGGCATGTTATAGCAGCATTTCATCGGGACGCATCTTAATGGTAGTCTATAGATTAGTTTTATCAGATTCTTATCGACAAGGAGTTCTCACTTCTCATAATCAATGATTATATAAAGTTGTGCTTCCAAATTCAATCCAATACAACACTTTTATATTCAGATGCGTCCATATTTCCGCGCAGAACACATGCTGCATCCCAAATCTGCTTCTCAAATCCAATATTCGCAGATGCCTGAGCTTTTTCCATATCTGTACTCCTTCATATTTGATCAAATAGCTTCAATAGTCTGTTTCATTATACCATGTCATCCATCCAAAATCGACAATTCATCTGGGCTTTTTCAGATACATCATTCCAAAAAGTCACTTTCTCTGTTTTCCCCTCATCCTCTTTTTCGGCAGCTGCTCCTTCCTCAATTCCGACTGCATCAGCACCTCTTTGAACGAGCGTTGCTGCACTTCCGTCAGTTTATTCCACTTGATTTTCCATTTCGCCATCAGCATGGCTATCGTTCGATCAATCCATATTTCATCATCGGGGACATTCTGTTCTTTCTGTTCGCGGACAATGTCCACTTCCCGAATCAGCTGCTGAACGTATTTCTCGATTTCTTCGAGTTGCCGACTCCCTTCGCTTCTTTCAGCGTACTTGTCCCGCAGGAAGCGCAGGATTGGGCGCAGGTCGTTTTTGATTTTCATTTCAAAATACTCGTCCTCGTCAATCTGCGCTTCTTTGAACGTCAAGATCTGTGCATTTGAATCCTCGCTGATGTTCGTCTCCTTGATAATTTTCATGCGGACGGCTTCAAACAGCATATCAATCGCCCGAATCGCGTTTCTCGCCTCACCGTCCACCATGATTTCCATATCCATCAGTAATTTCGGAAAATCCGGATGCGTCGCCATTTCGCAAAGCAATCGGTTGTTGATTTTTCCGCTTTTGAGCAGCTTTGCCATCTCGCTGCTGATGTTCAAATCATGGATATCTCCCTGCATCGGGTTTTCGAGCGCTGACAGTCCCAGCAAATAATCCGTTGAAACGCCATAGAATTTCGCCAACGCGACCAGCGCAAATTGGCTGACCTCTTTGCTTTCGTTCGTCCCATAATTGCTCAACGCCGAGCGTGAAAGCCCCGTTTGTTCCGCCAGCTCGTCCAGCGTAAGCCCGTGTCTGTCCCGCAGCATCTTTAATTTTTCAGAAATCGGCATCGTCTCAAGCATTTCTTTTTCCCCTCATCATTTTTTCACATTTTTCAATTTGGATAACCGCTTCAAGAGCGTGGATTTTTTGCGATTTTGCGAATTTATCCATCGTTTAGGAATCATCTGTTATTTTTCTTGTTTTTGTGATATGATCTGCTCGTCGATCGACAGAACCCGACGGAACGGAAGGGCGCACTTCTATACATCCTTCGGATGTATCTTCGTGCTTTATGCGCGGTTTTCCTCTTTGCCCTACACTTGCAGTGCAAGAGACTTTGCGCAGCGTTGCTGCGTCCAAGAGGGCTGCCCCCTCTTGCGGTGCTCTGCGCCTATCCCCCGCGTACTTTGCATCAGCCACGATCTGCAAGCAGATCCCGTCTGCCGCAAAGTTTTTGAATCCTTCCGCAGCCGTTTTTTCTCATTCGTTTTTTCAGAAAGGAATCCATACGCTATGAACAAAACACCATCTTCCTACATCGAACCGAATCAAAAACTGCGTAATCTTGAGCAGGAAAAAGCGCAAGCCGAGCATCGCAGCCAGCGTCTCCAAAACCGCGAACGCTATCTAAGCGAAGGCGCACGGAAAAAGCGTACCCATCATCTTTGCAACATGGGCGGCGCGATTGAAGCCCTATGCCCGCAGGTTGCCGCATTGAATAAAGCCGATTTTTACCGCGTCATGGAGCGCATCTTTGCGCTTTCCGAAGTACAGGACATTCTCCTAGATATGACGCTCGAAGATAATGAAGATGATATCGAAAACATCCGCTTTGCCTTCGCCGATGAAAACCAAATTGCGCATGATCCGCGTGGTATTCCATCGTTTAAACAAAGCTGATGGCGCTGTATCATTTCTCCGTTTCTCAAATCAAACGAAGCGCGGGACAGAGTGCCCTTGCCGCCGCAGCATATCGCGCAGGCGAACGCCTGTACAGCGAATATTATGGCGAAATCAGCGACTACACTCGCAAGGGCGGCGTTCTCCATACGGAAATTCTGTTGCCCGCTCATGCTCCGGAGTGCTTCTGTGACCGAGCAACGCTCTGGAACGCCGTAGAAGCCGCTGAACGCCATCCCAAAGCGCAGCTCGCATACAGTTTTGACATCGCGCTGCAAAACGAACTTTCACTGAACGAAAATATCGAACTGGCTCGCGCTTTCGTGCAAAAAGAATTTGTGGATCGCGGAATGATCGCCGACCTTGCCATTCATTCTCCCGACAAGACCGGCGGCATTCCCAATCCCCACATGCACGTCATGACCACCATGCGTCCATTGAATCCTGACGGCAGTTTTGCTCCCAAGCAGCGTCGCGAATACGTGCTGGATGCCAGCGGAAACCGCATCCGCGGTTCAGACGGTCGCTGCCGTTTCAATGCCGTCCATACCACCGATTGGCATTCTCCAGAAAGGCTCGAATCGTGGCGCACCGCGTGGTGCAACGCCGTCAATGCCAAGTTTGAAGAAAAAGGAATTCCTTCGCGCATCGACCACCGTTCTTATGCGCGGCAAAGCGTCAAACAAATTCCAACCGTTCACGAAGGTCCCAACGTTCGCAAACTGGAGCAGAAAGGCATCCGCACGGAAAAAGGCGAGTTGAACCGTTGGATTCGCTCCACCAACAAGCTGACCCGTACGCTAAAAACGCAGATAGCCAGGCTGACCGAATGGATCAACACTCTCCGCTCCGAGCCGGAAGCCTCTAAAACGCCCACGCTTTGGGAATTGGTCAGCGAAGCACAGCAGCGGCGCTATGCTCAGGCATGGAGTCAAAAAGGAAAAGTCCGCGACCTCAAGCAATTTGCCGAAACCGTCAATTTTCTGCAAGCCCATCAACTTTTCACCCTTGAAGACCTTTCCGCCCGGCTCTCCCAAACCCGTTCTGCCTTTCATCAGTTGAGCGATGTGCTCCATTCCACTTCTTCCCGAATCCGCGAATTGGAAGCGCTCATTCGTCAGGCAGACATCTACGCCAAGAATAAGCCGATTTATGAAAACCTGAACGCGATTCACTGGAAAAGTCGGCGAGACGCTTACGCACAGGAACACGACGGCGAACTCCGATTGTTCTATGCTGCACGCCGCATTCTCAAAGAAAAACTGGGCGACAAACCGCTGACAGTCAAGGTTTGGAAAGAAGAACTGGAAACCCTTCGGCAAAGTTACGCTGAACAAGCCCCGCGCCTGATTCCTCTGCGCGACGAACTGCTGAAGCTCTCACAAGTGCGGCACAATGTTGACCTTCTTCTTCGCGAACGAGAAGAACGACATCATTCCGAAATATCCAGATAAGGAGGTTCCCATGCCCGACTCCGTTCCCATGATCCGCATGAGCGACGTACAACAAACCGCCGTTCACTGGCTCTGGTATCCATACATTCCCTTCGGCAAGCTGACCATCCTGCAAGGCAATCCCGGCGAGGGCAAGACCTATTTCGCCATGTATCTCACAGCCGCCTGTACCAACCGTCAACAACTTCCAAACGGTGAGCTGCTTGAACCCTTCAATGTGATCTATCAGACGGCGGAGGACGGTCTCGGCGATACCGTCAAGCCCCGCTTAATCGAAGCAGGCGCCGACCTTGACCGCGTGTTGGTGATTGACGACCGCAAATCCATGCTCACATTGACAGACAAACGCATTGAACGTGCCATTGGCGAAAATCAAGCCAAGTTGTTGATTATCGACCCGATTCAGGCGTTTCTGGGTGCTCAGGTCGATATGAACCGCGCCAACGAAGTGCGCCCGATCTTCCGCGCACTGGGTGAAATTGCCGAAACCCACGACTGCGCTATTTTGATGATCAGTCATCTCAACAAAGCGTCCGGCTCACAAAGCACCTATCGCGGGCTTGGTTCCATCGACATGACTGCCGCCGTGCGCAGTCTCCTGTTCATCGGCAAAATCAGGGACGACCCCACCACGCGCGTTCTGACGCATGAGAAAAGCTCGCTGGCACCTCCGGGCAAGTCATTGGCTTTCTCGCTCGGCGATGCGGACGGTTTTCGCTGGCTCGGCGAATATCAGCTCACCGCCGACGAGTTGCTTTCCGGTTCGGAACACACGCCCACAAAGGTTGAGCGTGCCGAAAAGCTCATTCTCTCCCTGCTTGAAAACGGGCGCGTCTGTCCCAGCAGCGTCATCGACAAAGCCGCGCAGGAACAGGGCATTTCCCCGCGTACCGTCCGTTCCGCCAAACGAAACCTCGCATCCAAGCTGTACGTCGTCCGCGACGGAACACAGTGGATGGTGAGTCTGCTCTCTTAGCCCTTTTCCTCAAGTGGCAAAGCGGCTCTAAGCCCTTTTAGCCTGCCACTTCGCCACTTGAATTGTTTTTCTCTATGAAAGGAGTCCCATGACAACGATTCAGGGCTTCACGCCGCCCCCAAACCATGCTACAATGGGCGTGGAATCCACGATCCTTGACAACCTCACACCGGCCCCGTCAGACATGTTTGGACAAGGAGAACCGGATATGTCTGCAAAACTCAAACAACGAGCGGTCATCAACGGGAAGGTCTTCTGGCTGACCGGCTCAACGCAACAGGAACTCTTTCAATCGTATCTGTCCCACGCCATCACAGAGGGCGTTGTCGTTCCGCCGGATGAAAACGGGCAGCATCGCAAAGACGGCTTAAGTACGCGTTTTTCGGATATTGCCGAGCGTTGGTTTACGCTCTACAAAGTCGGCAAGGTTCGCGAAACCACGCTAACCGGCTATGAAAGCTATCTCAAACGCCACGTTCTGCCGTATTTCGGCGAAATGGATGTGCGGGATATCTCCATCGACGACGTACAGCTCTTTCTCAACAGCAAGGAATCCCTCTCCAAAAAGACGATTGACGAGATCTGGCTGGTCGTCCGCATGGTGCTTGACGTCGCCTTTGAAGATGGGCTGATTCCCAGCAATCCATCCAAATCCAAGCGGCTGCGCAACCCCTCCAAGAAAAAGAGCACACGTCTCCCGCTGACCACAAAGGAAGCCGAAGACATCGAGGCGCATTTGCCGGATATACCCAAGCTGCTTGACCGCCGCTATGTGGCGCTGCTGCTCTACTGCCCGGCACGCAGCGAGGATATCCGCGGCATCCGCATGAAAGACATTGATCCGCATAAAATGCTGATCCGTATCGAGCGCAGCGTCACCTATGCCAAAGCGAAAACCATCATCGGCGATCCGAAAACGGAAGCGGGCTTTCGCCACATGCTGATGCTTTCCAAGCTGTGGGACGTTCTCGCGCTCACCCCGGAGGAAATGCACGATCCCGACGCTTATCTGCTGCACATGCGCGATGATACGCATCAGCCGCTCACCTTTCAGGCAAATCGCCGCCTGTGGGAGCGCGTTTGCGCAGCAATCAACGTCTACGGCAAAACGCCGCATTGCTTCCGTCATACCTTCGCCACACGCGCCTATCGCGCAGGCGTATCGGAAAAAACGCTGCAAAGCATGGGCGGCTGGGCAGATTTGAAAACCATGCAGAATGTGTACATCCACACGCAGGAAGAAGACTTGGAAAATGCCCGCAGGCTGCTGACCCTTCTTTAACCGTTTGTGGCACAGTACGTGACTGCGCAAAGCCTCCAAAAACTCAATCCACGCAAGGATTAAACAGTTGTTATTTTATTGAAGATGTGACAAAAAAAGTGCCGAAATCCCAAAATTTCGGCACTTTGACATGAATAAGACAATCTTATGGTAAAACTGCATAAAAAAACTCCAGTCAAGTGAGCACCTTGACTAGAATCTCTGGTAGCGGCAATGTGATTCGAACACATGACACTTCGGGTATGAAAAATCAAAATTGGAAATAAAAGGCATGGATGACGGGGCGGATGTGGGGTGGTTGAGGACGGAAGATTTGTGTGGATCAAATACATTTACGAACACAGTAAACTCACAGAAATTTCAACTGTTTGGAAATCCAGAATCGTTCAAAACGAAGTCTGCACCCGCGAAAAACACTTATCATTTAATATCAAAAAGCAATGTGCAAAAAACGCACTTTGCTTTTTCTTTTTGCATGACTTTATTCATACAATTTTTCAAGCGAAATCAACTCCACCCCTTCATCTGCCTGCGCATCGAATCCACTCCGTGAGATAAACGCATACCGATAACAATTCATCCCCGTCCGCCTGACCTGCTCGATTTCCTGCTGAATCATGCTCTGCGTGAGCGGTTCACTGCGGAATTTCGCCTCATAAAAGACGTAGCCATTCGGATCTTCCGTCACGATATCGAACTCGCCGTTCGTCCGCGTCTGCGGATCATCGTAATAATACTTTCCGATTCGATCAAACGGAATCGGGAGCTTTCCCGCACGATTTTGACGAATCAGATACTGCCTGCAAATTTCCTCGAACTGGCGCGGCACATACTGCTTTTCAAAATCATCCCTGATATACCGGTCATAAAACACGTCGGAATCCATCACATTCATCTGTGAGGAATATCGGAACACATACCGATAGTAAAACAGCGAAAGATTATCCGTAATGATATACCCCGTTTTGCGCTTGTTGTTTGCGTCGTTAATGGGTGCTTCCTTTTTCACAACCTCCATGCGAATGAGCTTTTCCAGCACATCCGCCAACGCCGGGCTGCTGGAAACATGCGACTGCGAAAGTAAATCGCTGTACTTCGAGAATCCCCGTGCCAGCGCTTCAAACACCTCGTTTGCATTGTTGATTTTGGAAATCTCCGATTTGAGGTACATCGAAACTTCATTTTCCAGCCGGGCGTCCGGCGAAGCAATCAACTCGATGATGTTCTCCCGAACCGAAAGCTGCGAATTGATGAGCCTGTTGTAATACGGAATTCCGCCGAACACGCTGTACAGCCTGACCTTATCCTCGTCAGAAAAAGTCGGATAGAACAGCGCCGATTCGTAATAATCCATCGGCTTCAAATCAATGGTTCGATCCACGCGCCCATACAGCGGATTCTCCCGAAGTAAAAGGGATTTCATGACATCTACATACGAGCCGCACAGGATGAGCTTCAGCGCCGATGTATCGCGATAGCGGTCAACCAACGCCTGCAAAACGCTGTCCATCCCCTGCACAACCTCGCGCAGATACGGGTACTCATCCAGCACCAAGATCATCGGCTTTTCTTTCGCCGCTTCAAACAGATACGTCAGCAACGCTTCCATGCTGTCAAAAGAAGGTTTCGGAAAATGAAACGTATCCGCCAGCAGCACAGACAGGCTCTCCGTGTTATTCTGTTCCGTTGTTTGTTTACATTCAAAATAGATGCTGGTTACATCCGTTTCGCGCAGGCTCTGCTTAATCAACTCGCTTTTGCCGACGCGCCTGCGTCCATAAATCAAGCCAATCTGCATCCCTTCATACAAAAACAGACGATGCAAATCCTTGCGCTGCTTTTCCCGTCCGTAGAATTTCATTGACTCGGTCACCTCCGACTCGGTTTAGTCCGAGTTCATTATACTGTATCGAACAGCAAGATTCAATCCTCCACCAAATATTCTAGCGAGTACATTCCTTGTTATTCTTCTGAATTATCTGTCCGCAATTCGTACTGATTCATCACCGTACCTATTGCCTCCTCCATCTCACGAAGTCAATTCGAGAGCAAGTCTTGACCAATATAGTGCAGCAGTAAGCATCATTGTCTGCACATAAGCACATACTCACAATTCTATCAACATGCTATTCTGATATTGGACGTTTTATCTTGAATTCACAATACAAGACTTTTATAGTTGAGTTTATGACTTCAAAAAAACCGATTTTCTACCATAACTTGTAATATAAACTCCCTTTTGTGCGCGAGTCATTGCTACATAAAGCAGGCATTTTTCCGAAGTTACTGACTCAACCTCGGAAACTGGATCCGTTTTATTGATTGCAGATGGTAATGGAATAATCCTACTGTTCGCAGCTACAATAAATACATACTTAAATTCCAGTCCCTTTACCCGATGCATCGTGGCAACTCGCAATCCATCAAAACTACGATCATCAACTTTGTTTCTCTTAATTACATAGGCGCAAATCCCAGCTTTTGTAAAAAGTGCAATGTAATCGTCAACCAGCTTTTTGGTACGTGCCACAACACATATATCAGTGAGAGAAATGCCATTTTCTTTTAGCTTCTTCACTTCATGAAGAAGGAAATCAAATTCATCATTAGCATTTTCAAAATTCTCAACTATCGGTTTTTCTCCATGCGTAAGGGATTGACATTTATCTCCAAGATCAGAATTTTCATCCAAGTCATCAAAAGAAATACCATTCAATAACGCAAAAGCGTATTTGCGAATTTCCTCTGTAGTGCGATAGTTGATTTTTAATATGCTGCTACGACCGCGAACATTTATACCACACTTAGAAAGGGTAGGATGATTTCGATATATTCTCTGGTGAGAGTCACCAACTATGAAAATATCGTTTGGATGTTCTTCTCCTGCCAACGCTCTAATCAAACGATATCCTGCCATGAATCTACTACCTTTAACCACTCGACGGATCTCTTGTGGCTATAGTCACACTTAGCGTAGTCATCGGACTGTTGTTTGTGGCATACCGTCTCCACAATCGACCCAATTTTTCCAATGGCGACCTGCTTCCCTCCTGATGAAGGAATTACAACGAGATCGTTTTCTTTCATTCTGTTATAGAAAGTATCCATTTGCCCAAGTATTAAGCCGGGGCGTTTTTCATCCGGGTATAGGCCTTCTATTTTTTCCTTCTTGCTGTCATAGGAGATGCTCTTATCAGTAATCAAATCTGGGCTGACTTGTTCCCAGCCAAGGCCTATAAAATTGTTGACCTGAAAGTCAAAATAGAACCTTCCTGCTTTCGTTCTAAAAAACCAAACTTTTTGCTCATCTCCGATGACGGGAATATTAAATTCAGCTGCAAACAAAGAGATTAAGTCCAATACAAGCACCTCCGTAATTGTTTTTTATTTCCCGTACTTCTCCTCAAAGAACTTCCAAGCAGTCTCGTAGTCCTGCTCACGGTCACAGCGATCAAACGGGGCAACATACTCAATGGTACGCTCCACAGGGCCGCCGGGCATGGTGTCGTCCATGATCGTGCGATAGAACTTCTTCCCGGCAGGGGCATCCTTCATGTTCAGCTCAAACTCCTTCCGGTCGAAACCAACCCCCACAAGGCTGCGGTTGTTGGTAAACGTGATTCGACCGTTGGCGTCGTACCATGTATCCGCTTCATAGCTTTGTAGAACAGGGAACTGGATGTTATAAAGTGTACATAACTGATCTAGGGTAATCCCCAAAGACATTGCTACTAGTACATCTATCTCCAATAATGCTTGTCTTCTCGTAAAATCGTCTCTAAGAGAAAAGCTGCGTCTCCAATTTGAGGACAATGCCTCAAAGAAAGAGTTCTTCAGCCTTCTATCCTGTTTACTCCAGCTATCATTGTTGTAATGTGATGAATAGCACTCTTTCCACAATTGAGCATAATTACTAGTTAAGCAGTTCAAAACTAATACCCTTACTCTAAGCTCATCAGCTAACGTATCTGGTAGAATAGGAAATTTGGTAAGTGTTTCTCCATACATACCCATTTTACCTGTTACTTTAATATATCCGTCGGCAATAATTGATTGAAAAAGTGCAGATTGTAACACAAGCGTTTTATGGTCGTTCATGCACAAACCAATAACCGTGTTGATGTGAGCTGTCTTTGGAGGGACTATTGCAGGAATCAATGTCCTCTCCCCGCTTTGATTGAGCATTCTACGCATAATAAGTCGGTAATTACTATTATAAGGGGTTCCCCACGGTGTAGAAGGCATCTTATTGTAGTATTCGTTACTTGAACAACTTTGTTGGTAGTTACATCTTTGTATGTAAGAATCATTCACATAATCTAAATCAATATTGTCATAGTCACTGTTGTATACGCATTTACTCCGTGAAGTCTTAAAAAGTGGATTTGCAATACTAATATGTGGTCCTGAATAAATAGTTTGTATTAATTCATCAGGAAAATGAATATTCCTTTGAATTATTCCAGACTTTTGTGCATTCGTCTCATCCCACATAACAGAAACACAAATGTCGTCTCTAATATTCTCAAAGGTTCGTTCTTGGTTAGAAAATTGCTCTAGAAAACCCACTAACTGCTTGGCGTGTAGCACTGGCAGTCTTGCTGTTTCCCAATCATCATTACCATCAAACAATCTCGCAAAAAGAAGCAGTTCTTTTTTTCCAACAGTTACAATTCGATCAGGGTGCCCACGCGTATTCCAGTCCCCATTTTGATCTTTAATACCTGGCAATACATCTGATTTAGGGGTTTCATAGCACTCCGATATGGTTGACGGTGAAAACAAGTTTGAAATAACATCTATCTTCTTTGAGGTTTGATTGCAATACACATTAAGCGAAAATCTCATTCTGCCATGGTCATTTGTTCCCTCAAATAAATTGAGTTCATTTTCAAACTGGAAATGATATCGTAGCTTTTTATATAAACGTTTTCTTAATGTTGTTCCTTTGGGATCATCAAATACGCCGTTTGGATGTACGAACGCACTTACTCCAGTTGATGTTCCATTATCCCACGCAAGCGGTAAAAAGCATCTAAAGAGATTTGTTTGCTGTCCTCTTAAATCCGGATAATTCTGAACCGCATTCAAAAATGCTTGTTCGCCTGTAACCGATACATATTCTTCCAAATAAGTGTTATATGTTGAAAAACTTTTTAATGTTTTCTCCCTATGTACAGCGGTTTCCTTTGCCGTTAGTTCTTTGACTGCAAACATTGGGTGTCTGTCAGCGAGTACGGATTTCTCATTCCAAGTAATTTTAATCCAAGGTGGATTACCAATAATCAGATCAAACCCACCACGCTCTGCAAACAAATCTGCAAATTCAAGCTCCCAGTGCATGAACTTGTTCTGTTCTGCAATTCTTGCAGCCAGATCAAGCCTCGGATTTTCCTTACGCAGGCGAGGAATATCTACGATGGTATCCGTACCGTAAGTGTCGATAATATTCATTGCCATCTGTTCCATTTCTGTTGGGAACAGAGAAAGCTGACCACCCTTGACAGAATCGGTAATATTCACAGATGCCATGGTTCCTTCAAGAATCAGGGACATATCAAACAGGAATTCACTTCTGCTAGGAAGCAGATCCGCCTTGTCAATCGGCCAGAACCACAGCGCACACCAATAGTCCATCGCAAACTTCAGTCGTGCATACGGACCGGCATTCCGCATGTGTTCACTCTTATAGCGTTCGCTGAAGATTTTGTCCTTCTGGCGAATCGTCGTATGCGAATCCTCTGCGTCATCGGTATAGCCAAAGACAGAGAGGGCGTCCTGTGTCTTTACCCCCACTTCTTTGCGCTGTTGAATTTGTGCTTCCCATAGTTCATCAATTGCCGCAGAAAGCCGCAGCAGTGTAACAACCTCATCATCGGTGATGGGCTCAGTGAATTTCTTATTCCACTTTGCCATCTCCTTGATTTTATCCGGTTCAAGGGATTTGATGACTTTATCGGAATAGCTGCACATTCCCGGATCGCCAAGCAGAAAATGATAAACCTGCTTTTTCGGCATGCGTTTTGTTCCCAAAGGTATCCGCTCTGGCTCCATCTCATACCAACGCAATCCCTTAGAGGTGGATTGTGTATTTTCAACGCGGTACACCTGCCGCCTTGCGCCGATCAGTGAGTTTCCGTTCACCAGTTGCGTGCCAAACCAGGGCACAAAGCCGCCTTCATAAATGGTATTCAGCCACAGGGAAACTTCTGCCAGCTCAACAGCCACAGGGTTCAGGTCGATGCCATAAACATTGCGGTCGGCAATAAACATCTTGACCTTCTGCAATTCATTAAATCTCTTTTCATAGCTGATAATCTCGCCGGTTTCTTTCTCTTTGCGAGAGATATAAGCTTCTGCCAGCTGATTGATTGCTTCGTTCAAGAACGCCGCACTGCCCATAGCAGGCTCGCAGATGGTCAGTTTGAGAATTTCGCAGTTTTTCCCTCAAGAAGCTCCTTCAGGGCATACTTAACCAGGCACTTGGTCAAAACCTCCGGTGTGTAGTAGGATGCGGATTTTTCACGTTCTCTACCTGCCAGACGATAAATGAAAGTGCCTTTTTCATACATGCGGAGTTTGCCCGCTTTTTCACCAGATTCATAACGAACACGCTCATCTTCGGTATATTGGTCAAGCTCAGATTCAGATACAAAGTAACCGACATCCAGCTCGTTGAAACTGTCACCGGCTCTCTTTACTTCATAGAGGTCATGTTCAGCAATAAATCCTCGATAGGAAAGAAGTGCCTCGTACACTGCGCCCATCTGGTTGATACCCAGATTGGCATAGGAAATACGACCACGGCGACCATTTCTTCTGCCCGTTGCCCTTGTCAAGCTCATAAGGTCAATGATGCGCAGCATACAGCTGTTTCTCAGCTTGGCGTTGGTAATCATCTTGGTATATTCCGGATCGAAGATATGTGCCTTCAGCGGAGCAATCAGGAACATATCGTGCAGGCTATTGGAACCTGTTGCTTTTTTCAGTTCTTCTTCCGTTTTCGGATAGCCGTCATAAATCAGCTCATAGAGCTTTGCCAGAGTTTCATGCAGGTAATAGCCATCACCGACTTCATTGACATCATCACGGACGTTATCCGCAATATCTCGCAAGCTTTCCAGAGAATATCCAGAGTAATAACTCTGTGCTTTAATCGGTGCATAGCCAAGTTCCGGTCTGGACTCAATAAAGAGCACAAACAGCATACGATACATATAGCGCAGACACTCTAACGTCAACTGTCCGGCATCTACAGGGTTCGCATCAAGATCACGACCAAGGCGTGTCTTCATATCGTAAAGGACTTCGTTACCGAGCAATTCAATGCTTTCACGGAGGGCGTACTTTAAGTCTTGCGATACACCGGAAGCATTCTTCTGGCTCTGTTCATCCAACTCATCCAACAGAACTTTTCCATCATCAGGACAAAGCGAATCCTTATGAAGCAGGACAGCCATTGCCTGCAAAGTCGTGTTTTCCAGCCGAGAAAAAATCTCCTCAAGTTCAAACTGAAGATAGCACTTTTCACTCCACTTGTTGCGGTCAACAAGAGCAATCTGATTCATGCCAATCAGCATGACGAAACGAGGCGGTTCCGCAGAGCCAAAAAGGATTTTCGTCACCAAGTCCTCGTTTGGTATTTCATTCAGAATACCCTTATGGAGCGTTCCAACTGCATCTTCATCCACATCATCCGCATTAAAAACAAAGCTCTCCATAATGCCTGCATCGGATTCTTTAGATGCTGACAATAATACCCACAGCACTGGTGCGCCATTGCTTTTTGTCATTTCGAGATAAACCGGAATCGACAGAGAATCATCCACGGTCACAACTTCTGGTTTTGCTTCCGGATAGCCCAATGATTTCAGATAGCTACCCGCAAGCGCCTTGATATTGGCGAGCACTTGTAAGTTTACAGAAGAACGGACAAACTTATCATGTGCCGTATAATACTGTCGTGCATTCTGACGCAAAAGCGACCAAGGAGTACGGCTTTCTTCCGACTCCCTTGCTTCTGCATTCCATCCACTTATGGTGGCACTCGCATTTTCCTCAAACACAGTGGAAAAATAATGATTGGTAAAGTATTCGTTTTTATTGACGATACCTGTTAAATCCATGCTCATTGCGATACCCCCATCAGCACAGATACAACTCTGATGTATGGGTTGTTCTGTATTGTCAAAGTCTCTTTCACCCAGTTCGTAAACTGATCAAAGAGTTCATCTACCCGGCGCTCCTGCTCCTGCCTTTTTCGTTCATGCTCGAACAATGTCGTCTGGTAGTATTCTTTATGCTTCCCCTGAAGTGCAATCAACTTATCAACCTCTTCATCCAGCAGCGGATTCATTTCCGTCAGATATCTATTGTAATGTTCATTCAAATGCACTTTTGCTTGGGAAACTACATCGCGCAGCAAAGAACTTGCAGCGGAAATTTCACCTTCACCGATGCAATTCGTATTCGGAATCTTGGGATTGCTCAATCCTGTTTTCTGTACCACTTCATTCATGGCTAACACCCTAACAAATTTGCCATTCTGGTACAACAAACCAAACCATTCATCAACCAAAGGGGTTGACTTTAGATTCGGCATGCTGCCGGTTACAACATAAATGCATTCGCCAGCCTTTAACGTTCCAGGAAGCCCAATAACAGGGGCTTCATCCCTCTTAAACAGCAAACCTGCTTTGTCATTAACCCAACTCAGAATAGGATGGAGTTTCCACAAATACTGAGTAGTCGGCCAGGCAGACTCGTCCATGTTTTTCTGCATACTGCTTCGCATTTGCTCCATGCAGAAAGCCTTATCATCAGAAACACGGAGGATTTCTCCCTGCGGTAGTGCTTCTTCCGGGACGAGTGCTTTCAAACGTCGCTCCATATCAGGAGTCAACCTGATATCCAAACCGGAAACTGTTTTCAGTCTTTCAACAGGATGATTTTCTGTCTGATTTAGATATGTGAGTGCCTGATACAAATAATCTATATCCGAGAACAAGGTGTCATCCGAAACAATCTCTGATTTTTTCTCGTCCTCATCTTCTTCTTTGCCTGCTGCTGCCATCAACGCTTCAAATGGATCGAAGTCGTCTTCACCCGCATCCAATGTTTGTTCAAAAGCATCTGAATCCGAACCGGCTTCGATTGTTTCAGCTACAACGAGTTCTTCATCTTCGATGGTAAACTTACCGAGCAACAGAGACGGATCTCCAATGTTTTTCAGAGCCTGTTCCTCTTTTGTAATCAAGATTTCGATGATGCGCATATCGCCCTTGATACGTTTGTTATCGCTCTCAATGAGCATATAACGAATATCAGGGCGTTTCTGCTGACCATATCTGTCGATTCTACCGTTTCTCTGTTGGAACACCATTAAAGACCAAGGAATGTCAAAATGAATCAGTCTATGACTCAAATAATGCAGGTTCAAACCTTCAGATGCTACATCCGATGCGACCAAAACACGAACCGGAGATTCCGTGCGGCCAAAATCTTCAACGATGCGTTGCTGTTCGGCGTCGCTCATCCCTCCGGAAATCTCCTGGATGACGTTTGCCTTCAATCCAAGGTCTTGGCGAAGTCTTTCAGCAAGATACTTCATGGTTTCGATACGCTCAGTAAAGATAACGACACGGTCGCCGCTATCAGCTGGATTCCAAGCGTATTCCTTACTTCTGAGGAGATCAAGGAGTTTCTGATAACGTGTAAAATCTGCCGGAGTAATTGCCTCCAACGCAGTTTTCAGACCTTCAAGCAGACGAATATCTTTGATGTCATCTGCGGCATATTTTTTATATAGTTTCTTCAAGCGTACTTCGATACTCTTGATGCAAGCCGCCGGACTGGAGAACAAAGATTTTTCCAAGCTGGTCTTAAACAGCTGACCTGAACCTTTGGTTTTACCCAAATCCATCTCCAGTTGCATTTCAGCAAAAATATCAAAAGCGTATTCTTCCTTTGCGGATGCATTGCAACGCTCAAGTGTGATTTTTCTTTCCAGAAAAGAGCCGCTGACCTGGTCTTTGACATCTTTTTTGAAACGACGGATGCACAGTCCTTTAATATCTTCGGGAGTATAGTTTTCTGGGTCTGCAATTGCGGTCGGATCAAGCATATTCATCAAAGAAGCAAAACTTTTTGCCCGACCATCATGAGGCGTTGCGGACAACATTATCATGGTGTCACTACGATCTGCAAGCAGCTTCGCAAGACGAGAACGCTGCGCTTGATGATCTCCACGCTCTGCAACGTTCTGAGCTTCATCGATTACAATAATGTCCCAATATGCATTTTCCAGATGAGTACGATATTCAACGTCTCGCTTTAAGGTGTCGATAGATACAATTGTCTTGTCATAATAGAAAAAAGGATTATAATTCGACGGCAAGTTGGCACGAATCTTTTGAATCCGGTTAGAATCAAGGCGCACCAAAGGAATGGTGAATCGGTTCCACATTTCCTTTTGGAACTGTGTCATCATGCTCTTAACGGTAACAACCAGTATTCTTTTACCCTTACCACGAGCAATTAGCTCAGACATCAAAATGCCAGCTTCCAAAGTTTTGCCGAGACCTACGGTGTCCGCAATGAGAATTCTCTGCCGAGGACGCTGAAGTGACAGTTTAGCCGGATCTAACTGATAGGGCATCAAATCCATAGCTGCTCGATGTCCAATATGTAAGTTGAAATCGGTAGGAATCTGCTGACGCCACTGACTTTCTAGATATAGCAATGCTCTCTTATAGAATGGTGAATAATCAGCAACCAATTTCACTTCAGCAGGATTCACGACTTGGATTTGTTCCAAATCAGTAAGAAAACTTGCCTCTCTGTCCTTGACTAGCGGAGAAATACCAACGCAATATAAGGTCTTATTCCCAAGATTGTTTGTCTCAATCTTTTTAATCATCCATTCTTCATCTCGAATGATTGTTCTCATACCCGGTGCAAAATCTACCATTTCCATTTTCTCTCTTTCAAAATGTAACTATTCAATCAATCATCACAGCAAGTCATTTTTCTGTATCGAAACATATATCATCAATTGTTTTTACCTTATTCCTTAATTTCTTTTCCTACATCTTCATTCGAAACAAATATGAAATATCATCAATTAAACATTTAAGCTTTTACAAATATGTTCAGGCATGTTATAGCAGCATTTCATCGGGACGCATCTTAATGGTAGTCTATAGATTAGTTTTATCAGATTCTTATCGACAAGGAGTTCTCACTTCTCATAATCAATGATTATATAAAGTTGTGCTTCCAAATTCAATCCAATACAACACTTTTATATTCAGATGCGTCCATATTTCCGCGCAGAACACATGCTGCATCCCAAATCTGCTTCTCAAATCCAATATTCGCAGATGCCTGAGCTTTTTCCATATCTGTACTCCTTCATATTTGATCAAATAGCTTCAATAGTCTGTTTCATTATACCATGTCATCCATCCAAAATCGACAATTCATCTGGGCTTTTTCAGATACATCATTCCAAAAAGTCACTTTCTCTGTTTTCCCCTCATCCTCTTTTTCGGCAGCTGCTCCTTCCTCAATTCCGACTGCATCAGCACCTCTTTGAACGAGCGTTGCTGCACTTCCGTCAGTTTATTCCACTTGATTTTCCATTTCGCCATCAGCATGGCTATCGTTCGATCAATCCATATTTCATCATCGGGGACATTCTGTTCTTTCTGTTCGCGGACAATGTCCACTTCCCGAATCAGCTGCTGAACGTATTTCTCGATTTCTTCGAGTTGCCGACTCCCTTCGCTTCTTTCAGCGTACTTGTCCCGCAGGAAGCGCAGGATTGGGCGCAGGTCGTTTTTGATTTTCATTTCAAAATACTCGTCCTCGTCAATCTGCGCTTCTTTGAACGTCAAGATCTGTGCATTTGAATCCTCGCTGATGTTCGTCTCCTTGATAATTTTCATGCGGACGGCTTCAAACAGCATATCAATCGCCCGAATCGCGTTTCTCGCCTCACCGTCCACCATGATTTCCATATCCATCAGTAATTTCGGAAAATCCGGATGCGTCGCCATTTCGCAAAGCAATCGGTTGTTGATTTTTCCGCTTTTGAGCAGCTTTGCCATCTCGCTGCTGATGTTCAAATCATGGATATCTCCCTGCATCGGGTTTTCGAGCGCTGACAGTCCCAGCAAATAATCCGTTGAAACGCCATAGAATTTCGCCAACGCGACCAGCGCAAATTGGCTGACCTCTTTGCTTTCGTTCGTCCCATAATTGCTCAACGCCGAGCGTGAAAGCCCCGTTTGTTCCGCCAGCTCGTCCAGCGTAAGCCCGTGTCTGTCCCGCAGCATCTTTAATTTTTCAGAAATCGGCATCGTCTCAAGCATTTCTTTTTCCCCTCATCATTTTTTCACATTTTTCAATTTGGATAACCGCTTCAAGAGCGTGGATTTTTTGCGATTTTGCGAATTTATCCATCGTTTAGGAATCATCTGTTATTTTTCTTGTTTTTGTGATATGATCTGCTCGTCGATCGACAGAACCCGACGGAACGGAAGGGCGCACTTCTATACATCCTTCGGATGTATCTTCGTGCTTTATGCGCGGTTTTCCTCTTTGCCCTACACTTGCAGTGCAAGAGACTTTGCGCAGCGTTGCTGCGTCCAAGAGGGCTGCCCCCTCTTGCGGTGCTCTGCGCCTATCCCCCGCGTACTTTGCATCAGCCACGATCTGCAAGCAGATCCCGTCTGCCGCAAAGTTTTTGAATCCTTCCGCAGCCGTTTTTTCTCATTCGTTTTTTCAGAAAGGAATCCATACGCTATGAACAAAACACCATCTTCCTACATCGAACCGAATCAAAAACTGCGTAATCTTGAGCAGGAAAAAGCGCAAGCCGAGCATCGCAGCCAGCGTCTCCAAAACCGCGAACGCTATCTAAGCGAAGGCGCACGGAAAAAGCGTACCCATCATCTTTGCAACATGGGCGGCGCGATTGAAGCCCTATGCCCGCAGGTTGCCGCATTGAATAAAGCCGATTTTTACCGCGTCATGGAGCGCATCTTTGCGCTTTCCGAAGTACAGGACATTCTCCTAGATATGACGCTCGAAGATAATGAAGATGATATCGAAAACATCCGCTTTGCCTTCGCCGATGAAAACCAAATTGCGCATGATCCGCGTGGTATTCCATCGTTTAAACAAAGCTGATGGCGCTGTATCATTTCTCCGTTTCTCAAATCAAACGAAGCGCGGGACAGAGTGCCCTTGCCGCCGCAGCATATCGCGCAGGCGAACGCCTGTACAGCGAATATTATGGCGAAATCAGCGACTACACTCGCAAGGGCGGCGTTCTCCATACGGAAATTCTGTTGCCCGCTCATGCTCCGGAGTGCTTCTGTGACCGAGCAACGCTCTGGAACGCCGTAGAAGCCGCTGAACGCCATCCCAAAGCGCAGCTCGCATACAGTTTTGACATCGCGCTGCAAAACGAACTTTCACTGAACGAAAATATCGAACTGGCTCGCGCTTTCGTGCAAAAAGAATTTGTGGATCGCGGAATGATCGCCGACCTTGCCATTCATTCTCCCGACAAGACCGGCGGCATTCCCAATCCCCACATGCACGTCATGACCACCATGCGTCCATTGAATCCTGACGGCAGTTTTGCTCCCAAGCAGCGTCGCGAATACGTGCTGGATGCCAGCGGAAACCGCATCCGCGGTTCAGACGGTCGCTGCCGTTTCAATGCCGTCCATACCACCGATTGGCATTCTCCAGAAAGGCTCGAATCGTGGCGCACCGCGTGGTGCAACGCCGTCAATGCCAAGTTTGAAGAAAAAGGAATTCCTTCGCGCATCGACCACCGTTCTTATGCGCGGCAAAGCGTCAAACAAATTCCAACCGTTCACGAAGGTCCCAACGTTCGCAAACTGGAGCAGAAAGGCATCCGCACGGAAAAAGGCGAGTTGAACCGTTGGATTCGCTCCACCAACAAGCTGACCCGTACGCTAAAAACGCAGATAGCCAGGCTGACCGAATGGATCAACACTCTCCGCTCCGAGCCGGAAGCCTCTAAAACGCCCACGCTTTGGGAATTGGTCAGCGAAGCACAGCAGCGGCGCTATGCTCAGGCATGGAGTCAAAAAGGAAAAGTCCGCGACCTCAAGCAATTTGCCGAAACCGTCAATTTTCTGCAAGCCCATCAACTTTTCACCCTTGAAGACCTTTCCGCCCGGCTCTCCCAAACCCGTTCTGCCTTTCATCAGTTGAGCGATGTGCTCCATTCCACTTCTTCCCGAATCCGCGAATTGGAAGCGCTCATTCGTCAGGCAGACATCTACGCCAAGAATAAGCCGATTTATGAAAACCTGAACGCGATTCACTGGAAAAGTCGGCGAGACGCTTACGCACAGGAACACGACGGCGAACTCCGATTGTTCTATGCTGCACGCCGCATTCTCAAAGAAAAACTGGGCGACAAACCGCTGACAGTCAAGGTTTGGAAAGAAGAACTGGAAACCCTTCGGCAAAGTTACGCTGAACAAGCCCCGCGCCTGATTCCTCTGCGCGACGAACTGCTGAAGCTCTCACAAGTGCGGCACAATGTTGACCTTCTTCTTCGCGAACGAGAAGAACGACATCATTCCGAAATATCCAGATAAGGAGGTTCCCATGCCCGACTCCGTTCCCATGATCCGCATGAGCGACGTACAACAAACCGCCGTTCACTGGCTCTGGTATCCATACATTCCCTTCGGCAAGCTGACCATCCTGCAAGGCAATCCCGGCGAGGGCAAGACCTATTTCGCCATGTATCTCACAGCCGCCTGTACCAACCGTCAACAACTTCCAAACGGTGAGCTGCTTGAACCCTTCAATGTGATCTATCAGACGGCGGAGGACGGTCTCGGCGATACCGTCAAGCCCCGCTTAATCGAAGCAGGCGCCGACCTTGACCGCGTGTTGGTGATTGACGACCGCAAATCCATGCTCACATTGACAGACAAACGCATTGAACGTGCCATTGGCGAAAATCAAGCCAAGTTGTTGATTATCGACCCGATTCAGGCGTTTCTGGGTGCTCAGGTCGATATGAACCGCGCCAACGAAGTGCGCCCGATCTTCCGCGCACTGGGTGAAATTGCCGAAACCCACGACTGCGCTATTTTGATGATCAGTCATCTCAACAAAGCGTCCGGCTCACAAAGCACCTATCGCGGGCTTGGTTCCATCGACATGACTGCCGCCGTGCGCAGTCTCCTGTTCATCGGCAAAATCAGGGACGACCCCACCACGCGCGTTCTGACGCATGAGAAAAGCTCGCTGGCACCTCCGGGCAAGTCATTGGCTTTCTCGCTCGGCGATGCGGACGGTTTTCGCTGGCTCGGCGAATATCAGCTCACCGCCGACGAGTTGCTTTCCGGTTCGGAACACACGCCCACAAAGGTTGAGCGTGCCGAAAAGCTCATTCTCTCCCTGCTTGAAAACGGGCGCGTCTGTCCCAGCAGCGTCATCGACAAAGCCGCGCAGGAACAGGGCATTTCCCCGCGTACCGTCCGTTCCGCCAAACGAAACCTCGCATCCAAGCTGTACGTCGTCCGCGACGGAACACAGTGGATGGTGAGTCTGCTCTCTTAGCCCTTTTCCTCAAGTGGCAAAGCGGCTCTAAGCCCTTTTAGCCTGCCACTTCGCCACTTGAATTGTTTTTCTCTATGAAAGGAGTCCCATGACAACGATTCAGGGCTTCACGCCGCCCCCAAACCATGCTACAATGGGCGTGGAATCCACGATCCTTGACAACCTCACACCGGCCCCGTCAGACATGTTTGGACAAGGAGAACCGGATATGTCTGCAAAACTCAAACAACGAGCGGTCATCAACGGGAAGGTCTTCTGGCTGACCGGCTCAACGCAACAGGAACTCTTTCAATCGTATCTGTCCCACGCCATCACAGAGGGCGTTGTCGTTCCGCCGGATGAAAACGGGCAGCATCGCAAAGACGGCTTAAGTACGCGTTTTTCGGATATTGCCGAGCGTTGGTTTACGCTCTACAAAGTCGGCAAGGTTCGCGAAACCACGCTAACCGGCTATGAAAGCTATCTCAAACGCCACGTTCTGCCGTATTTCGGCGAAATGGATGTGCGGGATATCTCCATCGACGACGTACAGCTCTTTCTCAACAGCAAGGAATCCCTCTCCAAAAAGACGATTGACGAGATCTGGCTGGTCGTCCGCATGGTGCTTGACGTCGCCTTTGAAGATGGGCTGATTCCCAGCAATCCATCCAAATCCAAGCGGCTGCGCAACCCCTCCAAGAAAAAGAGCACACGTCTCCCGCTGACCACAAAGGAAGCCGAAGACATCGAGGCGCATTTGCCGGATATACCCAAGCTGCTTGACCGCCGCTATGTGGCGCTGCTGCTCTACTGCCCGGCACGCAGCGAGGATATCCGCGGCATCCGCATGAAAGACATTGATCCGCATAAAATGCTGATCCGTATCGAGCGCAGCGTCACCTATGCCAAAGCGAAAACCATCATCGGCGATCCGAAAACGGAAGCGGGCTTTCGCCACATGCTGATGCTTTCCAAGCTGTGGGACGTTCTCGCGCTCACCCCGGAGGAAATGCACGATCCCGACGCTTATCTGCTGCACATGCGCGATGATACGCATCAGCCGCTCACCTTTCAGGCAAATCGCCGCCTGTGGGAGCGCGTTTGCGCAGCAATCAACGTCTACGGCAAAACGCCGCATTGCTTCCGTCATACCTTCGCCACACGCGCCTATCGCGCAGGCGTATCGGAAAAAACGCTGCAAAGCATGGGCGGCTGGGCAGATTTGAAAACCATGCAGAATGTGTACATCCACACGCAGGAAGAAGACTTGGAAAATGCCCGCAGGCTGCTGACCCTTCTTTAACCGTTTGTGGCACAGTACGTGACTGCGCAAAGCCTCCAAAAACTCAATCCACGCAAGGATTAAACAGTTGTTATTTTATTGAAGATGTGACAAAAAAAGTGCCGAAATCCCAAAATTTCGGCACTTTGACATGAATAAGACAATCTTATGGTAAAACTGCATAAAAAAACTCCAGTCAAGTGAGCACCTTGACTAGAATCTCTGGTAGCGGCAATGTGATTCGAACACATGACACTTCGGGTATGAACCGAATGCTCTGGCCAGCTGAGCTATGCCGCCATATGGTTGCGGGAGTAGGATTTGAACCTACGACCTTCGGGTTATGAGCCCGACGAGCTGCCAGACTGCTCCATCCCGCGATGTGAAGCGCCGTCGTTCTGACGACGAGAATCATTATACACAATTTTTCGGCTTCTGTCAATCCTTTTTTTGAAATTTTTTCTTCAGATAGCCGTCCATGTTGCCGTGCGCGGAAAGGCGGATCGAGTCCATGCCAAATTCGCGCATGGCGGCTTCCAGAATCGCCACGCCGCTGGGAATGATGTCCGCGCGGTGCGCCATCAGCCCCGGCACCTGCCGCCGCTCGGCCATGCTCATACGCGCAAGCCGCCTGCCCCAGCCCGCGACCGTTTCAAAATCCATCCGCATGCCCTCGCAGCGCGCCGCGTCAAAGAGCGGAACAGCGCACTGCATCGCGCCCAGCGTGGTCATCGTCCCGCCGACGCCGACCCAGTCCGGCTTCATCCCCAGCGTCAGCAGCCCCTGCGCGTCGCGCTGGATGAGCCGCCTGCATTGTTCCACCGTCGCCGCGTAATCATCGAGCCTCAAAACCGGCCGCTGCGCGTTCATGCGCACCGCGCCCATCTGCAAGCTGACCGCGCCGCGGATTTTCTCGCCCTCGCCCAGCGTAAATTCCGTCGAGCCGCCGCCGATGGCGATCATGCCG
>ERZ780207.530-NODE-530-length-40898-cov-6.938594_pt1 | contig 40898 bp, 35 predicted proteins | sample MGYA00510977_ERZ780207 | MGnify/ENA primary metagenome ERZ780207 (study PRJEB29588, sample SAMEA2151383) | human gut metagenome | biome: human gut; feature: human-associated habitat; material: faeces | place: Denmark | collected 2008/2010 ...
TCATTCCGTAACAACTTAATATTCTTTTTTGTCTAATCTTCGGGGTTCACTTCACGATGGGTGTCCTTTTGCATCTGGCGGAGCGGGTGGGATTCGAACCCACGGAACCTCGCGGTTCAACTGATTTCGAGTAATCTGATTACTCATTCCGATGCCAGCAGATAGCAGAAATCAGAGGAAGTTAATGGCAGCAAAAAATCCCTAAAAATAAGGGTTTTTAGCTGCTCGTTTTATTTTTTGCAGGCGGGCGGCACAACTCCTTAAAATCGCAATTCAGCATTCAGTTTGGAAAAAAGAAGAGAACTACGAGAGAACTGCGGTGATTCTATCAAGAGTGCCATCGCAAACAACTACTTCGTAGCGAAAGCAAACACACTATTTATCCGTTTCGATTCACTGCCGTTGACTACTAAAAGTGAAAGCGGATAAAAACATGAAACGGTCTGCAACATATCAAAAGCTGTGCATGGAATACCCAGAAAAAATATCCAAAGAGCAGCTATATAAAATCTGTCATATCAGCAAAAGGAAAGCAAGCTATCTTTTGGAAAACGGGCTTATACCTTGCCAAGATAGCGGCAAGATGACGCGCAAATATACTATTGCGCTTAAAGATGTTGCGACTTTTATTGACGCGCGCAAAACAAATCCTATGAGATTTGATATGCCGCCCTCGCTCCGAACAAAGAGAAAGAGTACTTATTCCCGCATACAATTTGAATCTGATGATTTTTTCTGTGCATTGAGAACTTTCTATACCGATGTGCTGGCTGCAAATGACGGTTTGCTATCTGTTGCCGATGTTTGCGCTCAAACAGGCTATGGGCGGTCAACCGTAATAAATTGGCTGACAAAAGGATTGTTACAATCACTATTCATCAGAAATCATTATCATATACCGCAAAAGTACCTAATTGATTTTTTAGCCAGCAAGTATTATTGGCGCATCGGACAAAAATCGCAAAAGCATATAAATGATTTTGTAGAGTTTGAAAAGTGGCATAACAATAACAAATAAGGAGGATGAAAAAATGACCAAAGTAATCGCCCTCGCCAACCAAAAAGGTGGCGTGGGAAAAACGACAACAGCCGTCAATCTCGGTATCGGGCTTGCGCGGCAAGGTAAGAAGGTATTGCTCGTTGACGCGGACGCACAGGGTAATTTGACGGATTCGCTTGGCTGGAACGAGCCGGACAAGCTCCCCGTTTCCCTCGCCATCATCATGAGCAAGGTTATCATGGAGGAACAGATCGACCCCGACGAAGGCATTTTGCACCACGATGAAGGCGTTGACCTCATGCCCGCCAACATCGAGCTATCCGCTATGGAGGTATCGCTTGTAAATATAATGAGCCGAGAAATCGTATTGCGGAACTATCTGAATGAGGTCAAGGACAAGTACGATTACGTTCTCATTGACTGTATGCCGAGCTTGGGTATGATTACGATCAATGCGCTTGCGGCAGCTGACAGTGTAATCATTCCTGTGCAAAGCCACTATCTCCCCGCAAAGGGAATGAGCCAGCTTTTACAGACCATCAACCGCGTCAAAAAGAACATCAATCCCAACCTCAAAATCGAGGGCGCTTTGCTCACAATGGTGGATAACCGCACGAACTTTGCAAAGGACATCGCATATATGCTCCGAAACAATTATGGCGATAAACTCCGTATATTCAAAACGGAGATACCCCTTGCCATCAAAGCGGCGGAAACGAGCGCCGAGGGCAAGAGCATCTATACCCACGACGCCCACGGCAAAGCGGCGGCGGCATACGAGGCTTTGACAAAGGAGGTGATGAGCGGTGGCAAGCAACGTGAGAAACATGAAGCTGACCTCAGTAGATGATTTGTTCTCCACGGAGGAAAGCCGTGCCGAAGAGGAAAAGGAGCGCGTACAGGAGATTCCCATAGCGGAGATAGACGGCTTTCCAGACCATCCCTTCCATGTGGAGATGGACGACGCCATGCGCGAAATGGCGGAAAGCGTGAGACGGTTCGGCGTGTTGTCGCCCGCCGTGGCGCGGCAGAAGGAGGACGGGCGATATGAGCTCATAAGCGGGCACCGGCGCAAGAAGGCATGCGAGCTTGCGGGCATTGATAAAATGCCGGTAATTGTCCGCAACATGGACAGAGACGAAGCGATTATCTTTATGGTTGATTCCAACCTCCAGCGTGAACGCCTTCTTCCGAGTGAGAAGGCGTTTTCGTATAAAATGAGGTTGGAAGCGATGAAAAGAAAAGCTGGCAGACCGAGTAAGGAAAATGCGTCGCCATTGGCGACTAATTATTCAAGTGGTCGTTCCGACTTAGATTTAGCTCAAATAGTAGGTGAAGGCAAAGACAATATACGCCGCTACATTCGCCTAACCGAACTTACACCAGCCCTGCTTCAAATGGTGGATGAGGGCAAAATCGCATTTCGGCCTGCGGTAGAACTGTCCTATCTAACCAAAGAGGAACAGGCATCTTTGCATGAGGCAATGGAGAGCGAGGACTGCACACCATCGCTTGCACAGGCCATAAAAATCAAGAAGTTCAGCCAGGAAGGCAGACTGAACGGCGACGTTATACTCTCCATACTTTCCGAAGAAAAGCCAAATCAAAGAGAAGTTTACAGGCTGCCAAAGGAGCGCATAGATAAATACTTTCCCAAAGGTACGCCATCCGAAAAGGTAGAAGAAATCATATGCAAGGCGCTGGAGCTTTACCGAAAGCGGGAGCGTAGCAGAGAGATGGAACGCTAAGCGTCCGTGCTGACGAGCATGGGCGCTTTTTCTGTGCCCCGAAGTTGCAGAAGGAGGTGCGTATATGCTGTTCACCGAGGGCAAGGACAGAAAGTACGAGCGCATGATGCAGGAAAAACCGGGCTTTCAGCGCGACAGGCGCAGAATGGTTTCTCCAAACGCCAGGCAGCGGGATTGTCCCCATTGCCTTTACTACAATGAAACGCTGAAAAAGTGCGGTCTTGCAACCTGCGTTGTGTTCAAAAAATGAATCTTACGCCAAGGGGGAGGTCTGCCCTTTTGCCGGTATGGCCCAAGCAGCGTTTGCGGTTCGCCCCTTCCCCCATACCCCCAACCCTTGATACTCTCCGAGAAACTTACTGACCGAAAAAAGAAATGCAGAAGGCTTATCCAAGTTTAAGCCAATATTCAAGCGCAATAAGGCGCTTTTTATATACACAAAATCCTATTTGGAGGCAATCAACATGAAAACCAAACGCATCATGGCGCTGCTTATGTGCCTGCTGACCGTCATCGGGCTAATACCCGGCGCAGCCTTTGCGGCACAAAGTACCGTCACCATCGAAAGCCAGACCAACAGCGCCTTTGACTATCTGGAGTATTACAAAGACGGCGCATGGAAAGACCTGAACACGCCGAGGCATTGGATCGAGCAGACCGGCGAGGTTGTCTACTGCGTGGAACATGCGGCAGGCAACCCCCATGGCGACACCTATACGGCGGCATCCCCCTCCTCCGTCTTTTCGGCCAGTACCCTCTCGGGGCTGAACTCCATCCTCATGTACGGCTACCCCAACAACCGTCCCTCCGGCTTCACCGACGACGAGGCAAGGCAGGCCACCGCCAATGCCATCCGCTTCTGGCTCTCGGAGCAAGGCGAAGCCGAATCCTACAGTTTCACCAACCGCAGAACCAATCCTGACGCCATCCGCGCCAAGAGCGGATATGAACACGTCCTGGAATACGCGGATGAGCTGCTTGCAAAGGCCCGCGCAAGGCAGGACTTGCCCCACGGCGTAGACTTCTCCCCTTCCACCGTGCAGCTTACCGCAAGCGGAAACGGTTACGTCGGACAAACTTCGGTGCTCCTTACAAACATCAACAGCGGCTACACCCTCGATACTTCCCGTTTGCCGTCAGGCAGCAGAGTTTCGGGCTATACCGGCGGCAGAAGCGAAACGCTCACCATTACGCTCCCAGCATCGGCGGCAGGGCAGAGTTTCAACATATCTGCCGAGGGTATGGACACCCGCAGCATAGATAACATTACAGCTTACGTTCCTGCAAACGGCAGCCTGCAAAAGGTATTCCTCTGCGCCACCACCGCACAGGTCGTCGCAACGGCGCAGCTTTCCGTTGGCGCACCCGAAGCACAGAAGTACGGCAAAATACAGCTTGTGAAAACCGGCAGGGACAATATACCGCTTGCGGGTGTAGTGTTCGGCGTATACAGCGATGCCGACTGCAAGAACAAGCTTGCGGAGCTTACTACCGACAGCGACGGAACAGCCATATCAGGAGATCTTCCGGTAGGTACCGTGTACATAAAAGAGCTTTCCACGATAAAGCCCTATGTCCTGAGCGCGGAGATAAAAAGCCTTGAAATAACCGATGGCGGGACTGTTGAAGTATCGTTCAGCAATTCCGAGGCCGTGGGCAAAATCCGCATCGAGAAAACGGGCGATGTGCTGACCGCCGGAGAGGCCGTTGAAACGGAATACGGCAATGTTTCAATGCCCATATACAAAAACAAGGGACTTGCGGGCGTTGTATACGAAGTAAAAGACAGCGCCGGCAATATAGTTGCGACCATAACCACAGACAAGAACGGCATTGCGGAAACCGAGACGCTGCCCCTTGGCAGCTATACAGCGCAGGAAAAGAGCGCTCCCGATGGATATGTGATAGACGATACAGTTCACGAAACAACGCTGACTTTCAAGGACCAGAATACAGCCATCGTCATGAGTGCAATAAAAGCCGAAAACAAGCTGCGCACGGGCGGCGTAAAGCTGCTAAAGTATACGGAAAAGTTCAATGCCGATAAAATCAGCTTTGAAAAAGTATTATGCAGCGGCTATGTGTTCGGTCTGTACACCGCCGAAGATGCCGGAGATATACCGGCAGATGTTCTGCTCGAGGTACTGACTACGGACGAACAGGGCATAGCCCAAAGCACGGTAAAGCTTCCCTACGGCAAGTATTACCTGAAGGAATTGGCAGCGCCGGACAGCGATATAAAGATGCTTACGGACAAGCTGCCGCTGATTATTGACAGTGAACTTAATACCCAATATGTAAACGAACCAATCCTCAACGAAATGTTCAAGGGAAGAATCGGTGTAAATAAGCTGGACGCCGAAGATAACGAAAGAGGTCTTGCGGGCGCGGCATTTGAAGTGCGCGAGGCTTCCGGCAAGCTGGTTGACACCATTACCACCGATACCAAAGGATATGCCGAAACCAACGACTTGCCAACGGGAGAATACAAAATAAAGGAGATTACTCCTCCCCCGGGATTCATACTTTCGGATGAAATCAAAACCGTTACCATTACTTCAGAGGATAAAGAAACCGCCGTATTTGAGCTTACAAACAAGCCCAACGAAGTAACGCTTACAAAGGCTGACTTAACAACCGAAAAGCCCATACCAGGCGCGACTGTTGAGGTTTACGGTAAAGACGGAAAGCTGTTTTACAAAGGCGTTACCGATAAGGACGGCAAAATAACAATCAGAGAGCTTCCCGCCGGAACATACACGTTCAAGGAAACCATATCGCCGGACGGTTACGCCCTGAATGTCAATACATTTTCCTTTGAAATCGATGCTTACGGCAAGGTGACGGGAACCACCGCCTTTACCGATGAGCCCATCGTGCTGACCATCAAAAAGGTTGATGCCTACACCGGCAAGCCCATGGCGGGTATTTCATTCACCCTGAAGGACAACGAAGGCAACATTGTAAAGACAAAACTGACCGATAAGGGCTATCGCATTGCGACGGAGGACGGCGAAGAAACCTTTAGCGTAGATAATAACGGCTGTGCCGAGTTCCGCTATCTGAAGGCGGGTAAATACTCGCTTGTGGAAAGCGTACCCACAGGCTATATTGCAGAGGACAGCATTTCCTTTGAATTGACCTCCGCACACGGCATGAGTAAGCCCCTTAATCTAACCATAAACAACTGCCCCACCGGCATAAAGCTCATAAAGCTTGACTCGGATACGAATAAGCCGCTTACCGGCGCAGGATTCAGCATTAAGGTCAAAGACGGCCTTGGTTTCGCAACGCTTACATTCACAAAGCAGGCGGACGGCAAGTACATCTTCGATAAGGACGGCAAGGACACAGTCCTTATGGTCGATAACAACGGCGAGGTTATAATCCTTGGCATGCCGCTCGGTGCCGTATGGATAGAAGAATCTGTTGTTCCGGCAGGCTACTTCCCCGTTACCGCCCGTAAAGCGGAGATTACGAAGGACACTTCGGCCCTCAAGCCCCTTGAAATCAAAATCCCCAACAGCAAAAGCGTCAAGCTGGGGCTGGATAACGACTGGTGGGAAATCCCCGCCATGATCGCTGGCGCGGTACTGCTGCTCGGCGGCGCAGTAGTTTTGTATGTGCGGAGAAAGAATAAATAAGAACTAGCAAAAACACGCAGGAGGGCGGAAAACGCCCTCCTGCCCATGAATATCGGCTTAACCTGTTTGCCATGTAACAGTTGCATCTCGCCATTGCAGGCAGCGCAGAAAAAACTGAAATCATTAGCAAAACAGAATAAGGGCAGACACCATAACTACGAGATCACAGAAGCGCATGAAAAGCCATGCGCTCTTTTGCTATATACAAATACGGGAAAAGGAGAAAGCGACCATGACTGAGAAACTGAAAAATGCCGGCTACACCATCATTGAGAGGTTTACCGTGGGCGAACAGGGCTTTGCGCTTGGACATAGTGAAACAGCGCCAGCCCCTTATGTCACATGGCAGTATCGTGCAGCTGCCCCCGATCATTTCTTCTGGGGGCATTATATGAATTCAAAGGAAGCGGCATATGCGGATTATCGGAGCAGGATAAACGGCGAGATAGAATACGTTTCGAAACGCATACAGCCGCAGCGCACAAAGAAACGCGACGAGCCGGGGAGATAAGGAGGTGCAACTGTGGCAACAAAACTGCAAAACATATCCGAGCTTGTGCGTCAGACAACGGAGCGGCTTACGCAATCCGTTGACAACTGGAAACGCTTTCTCGATTCCGCCGCATGGCTTTATAAGTACCCGTTCCATGAACAGGTCTTGATTCATGCGCAGAGACCGGATGCAAAAGCCTGTGCTCCCATCGAGCTTTGGAACAGCAGATTCAGACGTTGGGTGAACAGGGGCGCAAAGGGCATCGCGCTCATCGACGACAGCGGGCACAAGCCCGCGCTGCGGTATGTATTCGATGTGTCCGACACCAACACACGTTACAATATCCCGTTTCGGCTCTGGCAGACAAAATCCCAATACACGGCGCAGATCATTGAGAAGCTGCAAAACAATTTCGGGGACACTGGCGCGGAGAACGCCAATATGGCTGCCACCGTACTGGGCATATCCATCAACGCCGTGTCGGACAACTACCGCGATTACTACGAGGAGCTTCTCAAAGCGGCGGACAACAGCGCACTCGCGGATATGAGCGATGACGAGATAAGCTCGACCTTTGTGCTTCAGCTCATGACCAGCGTTTCCCATACGGTCCTGGTGCGCCTGGGCATCGACCCCGCCGCTATATTTCACGGCGATGAATACGAGAGCATAAGGCTGTTCAATTCGCCGGATACCATAGTCCAACTTGGCGCGGCGACCAGCGACATTTCGGAGATGATCCTGCGGCAGATAGAGCGCAGCGTCAGAAGCATGGAACGGCAGGAGCTCGGCACACTTGCAAAATCCCAACAGGTCTTGCAGAATGAGGATAGGAAAAACGAAAGGAGCGCTGAACATGGAACTCAATTACAGGCAGAACGGGGACTACCTGATTCCCGATATCAAAATGGACGAGCAACCGACGGAAGTCATCGGCAAATACGGCAGAATGCGGAAGACGTTTCTCAAGGAGCATCGGAGCGGGATTTACAACTCCCTGCTGCTTCAGAACAAGCTGACGGAGCATCTGTTGGAGATCGACAGGACGGCGCGGGAACAGGTCGAACAGACGATGGCACAGATGGCGCAGACCGAGAACGTGACCGAGAAGATGAAAGCCGAGAATCAGATGCTCTGGATTCAGCGAATGAACAGCATTCGGCAGAGAGCCGAGGAGACGGTACTGAACGACCTGATTTACGCATAACCGAATATAGTCTGTTCCCAACCTTAGAGGAACAGTTACAGCGCATCGAAGAAGCGGAAGCACAAAAGCTTTCCGCTTTTTCTGTTTCACAAGCAGATCTCGATAACGAACTTTGCAGACATGGAAGCGGATTTGCTCAGGGAAAGTTTCGCATCTATAAGTTCTTTGAGGATATGCCTTCCTCAGATGCGGCTATTACATTTCTCAAAAAGGAATATGGCATCGGCGGACACTCACACACCTCCCTGAATGGGGAAAGTGGATTTGTTGACCACGACGGCAAGGGCCTTCACTTCTCTAATCATAACTACGAAGAAAAGCATACCGTAACTTGGAGGGCCGTAGCGCAAAGGCTCCGCGAACTGATTGCCCTTGACCGATACCTGACCGAAGAAGAAAAGGCATATTTACCAACATACGAACAGGAGCTTGCTGAACGGCAGGAGCGTATTGCCGAGGAATCGGCGGCGCGGGAAGCGTTAAGGGCCGCCGCAGCCGCCATGGAGGAAACGCGCAAGAACGCCGAATATGCCTTCTCGCTCGGAGATGCTGTGCAGCTTGGCATGACCACATATACCATCCTCGGATACGATGAAACCACCGTCAGCTTATCTGACCCAAAATACCCCTTGCTCTCCGAGGACATGCCCCGCGATGTGTTTGAGCAAAGGCTTAGGGAAAGCCCCGCAAATGACCGTCTGATTGCCGAAGCACAGGGAGCAGAGCCACAGCCCGGGCCGGTAGCCGAAACAGTTGAAGTCATTCCCGCAGAGGAAAACCACCTGCCCTACGATGTTGTTATTCAAACCATTCGTACCGAGGAGCGGGAGCCTGCAAAACCTGCCGAGAAAACCAACTTCCGCATTACGGACGACGCCCTCGGTCATGGCGGCCCGAAAGCGAAGTTTCGCATGAACATGGATGCGATACGGACACTGCAGACTATCGAGTTTGAACAGCGCCTTGCAACGCCCGAAGAACAGGAAGTCCTTTCCAGGTACGTGGGCTGGGGCAGTCTGCCGCAGGTATTTGAGGAAAGCAACGCAGCGTGGGCAGATGAGTTCCGGAAACTCTACGAAACCCTGTCCCCAGAGGAATACGAAGCCGCTCGTGCTTCCGTACTGAACGCACACTATACAAGTCCCACAGTCATCAAAGCGATGTACGCTGCGATTGAAAAGATGGGCTTCCGCATGGGCAATATTCTGGAACCCTCCTGCGGTATCGGCAATTTCTTCGGCTTGCTTCCCGAAAGTATGGCGGGCAGCAGGCTCTACGGCGTGGAACTCGACAGCCTCACAGGCAGAATTGCAAAGCAACTCTATCAAAACGCCAACATCGCCATACAGGGATATGAAGCGACCTCGCTTCCTGACAGCTTCTTCGATGTTGCCATTGGCAATGTTCCCTTCGGCGATTACGGTGTAGCGGATAAGCGTTACGACAGGAACAGGTTTCTGATCCACGACTATTTCTTTGCAAAGACCTTGGACAAGGTGCGTCCCGGCGGTATCGTCGCATTCGTCACTTCATCGGGGACGTTGGATAAAAAGAACCCCGCGGTTCGCAAGTATATTGCACAGCGCGCCGATCTTCTCGGCGCGATTCGCCTGCCGAATAATGCCTTCCTTGCCAATGCGGGCACGGGCGTTGTTGCGGATATACTGTTCCTGCAAAAGCGCGACCGCCCCATAGAGATTGAACCCGACTGGGTACACCTCGGCAAAACCGACGGCAAATTTATCATAAACCAATATTTTGTGAATAACCCCGGCATGATACTGGGCGAACTCAGCGAAGAAAACACGCAGTACGGTAAACAGGCCGTTACGGTAAAGCCTATTGCGGGCGCGGAATTGCCGGAGCAGCTATCCGATGCGATAGCCAATATTCATGCCAAAATCACCGAGCCCGAACAACTTGAGGAAGCCGAAGAAAACATAGGCGAAAGTATCCCCGCCGACCCGAATGTACGCAATTTCAGCTTCACCGTGGTAGACGGGGATATCTATTACCGCGAAAACTCCGTAATGCATAAGGTTGAGCTGTCCGTTACCGCAGAGAACCGCATTAAAGGCATGGTCAAAATCCGCGACTGTACACGAAAGCTGATTGAATATCAGCTGGAAGGCTATTCGGATGATTTAATCAGGCAGGAACAGCAGACCTTAAACCGGCTTTACGATGAGTTTACATCGCAATACGGCCTGCTGAACAGCCGCGCCAACAATACTGCGTTCTCTGATGACAGTTCTTATTGCCTGCTCTGCTCCCTTGAGGTTCTTGATGAAAACGGCGCATTGGTGCGCAAGGCTGATATGTTCTCAAAGCGCACCATACGGCAGCAGGAACCCGTAACCTCCTGCGACACCGCAGCGGACGCACTCGCCGTATCACTTTCCGAAAAAGCAAAGGTCGATTTGCAGTATATGGGAAAGCTTACGGGCAAAACCGAAGAACAGCTTACAGAGGACTTGGCGGGCATAATATTCTTCAACCCATCTTCCGAGCAATATGAAACTGCGGACGAATATCTTTCCGGCGATGTCAGGTGGAAGCTTCGATTGTTAAAGGAGATAGACAACCCCAAATACGCAGCTAACATGGAAGCCTTGGAGAAGGTACAGCCAAATGACCTGACCGCTTCCGAAATCGATGTTCGGCTTGGTGCAATATGGATTCCGCCGGAGGATATTCAGCGCTTCGTAATTGAGCTGCTCAAACCCGCCTATTACGCAAGCAGCAAAATAAAGGTGCATTATTCCCGGCTTACCGCTCAATGGAACATTTCAGGCAAAACCAGCGACTACGGCAACGTTACAGCAAACGTTACCTACGGCACAAAGCGCATCAATGCATATAAGATAATTGAGGAAACGCTGAACCTGAAGGACGTTCGCATATTCGACACCGTGTATGATGAAAGCAGCGGCGAGAAGCGCATACTGAACAGAAATGAAACCGTACTTGCGCAGCAAAAGCAGCAGCTCATAAAGGACGCGTTCCGCGACTGGCTATGGAAAGACCCCGACCGTCGTGACAGACTGACCACGCTGTACAACACCAAGTTCAATAGCATACGTCCCCGCGAATATGACGGAAGCCATATCAGATTCGTCGGCATGAATCCCGAAATCACGCTGAGGCCGCATCAGGTAAACGCCGTCGCGCGCGTTATCTATGGCGGAAACACGCTGCTTGCGCACGTAGTAGGTGGCGGCAAGACCTTCGAGATGGTTGCTGCCGCTATGGAGAGTAAACGGCTTGGGCTCTGTCAAAAGAGCCTGTTCGTGGTTCCAAATCACCTGACCGAACAGTGGGCAGCGGAGTTTTTGCAGCTATATCCTTCTGCCAATATCCTTGTTGCAACAAAGAAAGACTTTGAAACGCGAAACCGTAAGAAGTTCTGTTCACGTATTGCCACGGGCGATTACGATGCCGTCATCATAGGGCACTCTCAGTTCGAAAAGATTCCCATGAGCTTGGAGCGGCAGCGGGCGATATTGCAGACGCAGCTTGATGAAATAATAGACGGCATTTCGGAAGCAAAGCGGGAAAACGCGGAGCGCTTCACCATCAAGCAAATGGAAAAGAGCAGGCGCTCTATAAAGCTGAAGCTTGATATGGTTGATTCCTTTGCGGAGCGTGCCGAAAAGGTCAGAAACGGCATGGTGGACGCAACGGTTGACAACCTTTTGAAGATTACAAACGACGGCAGAAAGCTTGCCCTTGACCAGCGATTGACGGATGAGCTGCTGCCGGATGACCCCGAAAGCAAGGTAAATACGTGTTTAGATAACATTCACCGAATATGGGAAGCAAGCAAAGAGCAGAAGTCAACGCAGCTTGTATTCTGCGACCTGTCTACCCCGCATGGTGACGGTAAGTTCAATGTGTACGATGACCTGAAAGCAAAGCTTGTCCGCATGGGCGTTCCGGAAACCGAGATTGCCTTTATTCACAATGCAAAGACCGAGGCACAGAAAGCTGCCCTGTTCACGAACGTTCGCTCCGGCAATGTGCGTATCCTGCTTGGTTCCACCGCAAAGATGGGAGCAGGCACAAACGTACAAAAGCGGCTGATTGCCGAGCACCATCTTGACATACCATGGCGACCTTCGGACATTGAGCAGCGCGAAGGCAGGATCCTGCGTCAGGGCAACGAGAACAGCAAGGTTGATATATTCAGGTATGTTACGGAAAACACCTTCGACAGCTACATGTGGCAGACGATTGAAAGCAAGCAAAAGTTTATATCGCAGATAATGACGAGCAAAAGCCCCGTCCGCTCCTGTGAGGACGTTGACGAAACCGCCCTTTCATATGCCGAAATCAAGGCATTGGCAACTGGTAATCCGTATATCAGGGAAAAGATGGACTTGGAGATTGAAGTATCACGGCTGAAGCTTGTGAAAGCCAACTACCTTTCGCAGAAGTATATGCTTGAGGACAGCCTGCTCAAACATTACCCCAAGGAAATTCGCCTGACGCAGGAACGAATCAATGGATATGAGGCGGATATTGCCCTGTATGGGCGGCACAAGAGCGAGGATTTCCCCGGCATGCTTCTGTACGGTACTCACTATGAAGAGAAAAAGGAAGCCGGCACGGCGATACTTGAAGCCTGCAAGGCCATGACTTCGCCTGAGCCAAAGGAAGTCGGAAGCTATCGCGGGTTTACGCTGCTTCTGTCCTACGACATTGTTGCGAAGGTGTTCCGCATGACATTGCGCGGAGAACTATCCCACATTGTAGAACTCGGCAGCGATGTCCACGGCAACATTCAGCGCATGGAAAATATGCTTGAATCGCTTCCCTCCCGCCTTTCCGCCTGTGAACAAGCTTTGGCTACGCTGAAAGAGCAAATGGATAACGCAAAAGCGGAAGTTGAAAAGCCTTTTGAGCAGGAACAGGAGCTTTCCGAAAAGGCAGCCCGCCTTGCGGAACTCAATGCGCTGCTTAATATGGATAAGCGGGAAAACGCCGCGCTGGATGCAGAGCCTGAGCATACCGAGATTGAGACTGTTAAGGCTTTCTGTAAAGAAAGATGAAAACACCACATTTATGAATTACAGAAGCCATTGTCAGTACCGAGTAATTCGGTGCTCCTTTTACAGATTGAAGTTAAGCTATAAGTTGCGTATCCGATAAAACGCGGGTATAATAATAAAAGGAATACCTTTAGAAAGGAGGCATCAATCATGCCGGATGCAATGATACGGGAGATGATACCGTTATTCAAGTCGTATGGTATAAAGAAAGCTGCGCTGTTCGGTTCTGTTGCCCGTGGTCAAAACACGCCAGACAGCGATGTTGACCTTGTAGTCTCCTTTGGAAAAAAGTATGACCTGTTGGATATAGTCGGCCTTAAGCAGGATCTTGAGGAAGCATTGCAAGTCCCGTTTGACGTAATCACATATGAATCATTGAAAAGCGGAGCATTTGCGGATTCAGTCTATACAGATGAGAGGGTAATATATGGTTAGAGTTAATGTGATATTGGACCACATCCGCGAATGCTGCGAAGACATCTTTGATTTTGTTCGAGATATGGAATTAGAAGATTTTCTGAGCAATAAGCTTGTTCGCAATGCAGTAGGGATGTCCTTAATTAATATCGGTGAACTCGTCAAGGCGCTCCCTATCGAGTATCGTAATGATCATCCCGAAATACCTTGGAAGAGGATAGCAGGCATGAGAGATTTAGCAGCCCATAAATATCAAACTCTGGACATGGTTGCTGTTTGGAATGTCGTACAGGATAGAATTCCAGAGCTATATGAATTCACAAAAAGATAAACTGTACCTTATGCAAGACGCCGATGATAAATCGACGTCTTTTTTTGTATCTAAATACTTGAAAGAAAGTGAGGTGTAAAACCTATTTGAGTCTTACAAAATCATACGTAACCCCGCAGGAGATTGAGCAGGCCAGGCAGCTCGATCTCCTTTCTTATTTGCAGCAGCATGAGCCGGAAGAGCTGGTGCGGTTTTCATCCCATGTGTATACCCTCCGCAGCCACGACAGCCTTAAAATCTCAAACGGCAAATGGTATCAGTGGTCAACAGGGATAGGCGGCGTAAGCGCATTGGATTACCTTATAAAGGTGCAGGGCATGGACTTCGTCAGCGCCGTTTCGAAGATATTGAGATATAGCCCGCTTGCGGAACCCGCAGGGCCCACTCCTGCCAAGCGACAAAGGTCAGTCTTTACCCTGCCCACACCATATGAAAACAATGGCAGGGTTCGCACGTACCTTACCGGCCGCGGGCTTTCTATGGACTTGCTTCGCATGTGCATCGATGCAGGGTTAGTATATGAGGATATGCGGCATAACTGCGTATTCGTGGGTTTCGACCGCAAAAAGGTTCCGAGATATGCCATGCTCAGAAGCAGTTCCCCATATTCAACATTTCTGGGCGAGGTGTCGGGCAGCGACAAGCGATATTCCTTCTCCCTTTCAGGCAGCGGCGAAACGCTGTATGTGTTTGAAAGCGCAATAGACTGCCTTTCCTTTATTGAATTGCAGCGCATGAAAACGGATGAACTGAAGCCCGATAACTATCTTTCCCTTTCCGGCGTATACCGGCCCGGCGAAGGCCGGCACAGCGAATTGCCGGCAGCTTTGCAGGAATATCTTTCTGCCAACGACAGTATTCGTCACATAGCTTTGTGCCTGGACAACGACGAAGCAGGACGCAGCGCCGCATTGGCAATATGCGCCGCACTGCCGGATAAGTACACGGCGGAATTATTGCCTCCGCAATCGGGCAAAGACTACAACGAACTTCTCATGTTAACCAAAGGTATACCGCCGAACATCAGGGTAAGAAAGCCGAAGGAGCGCCGCGAAAGATAGGCGCTTTATTTATCGGCAGGTAATGTGGATGCGATGTGCGCATCGCATTAGCGAGCATTGGATAATGCCAGCCTTATCCGCCCGTAAGGGTATCCCCTTAAACCCCAAAGCGAAAGGAGCAATATGCTGAAACGAAATATAAAGATAACATTCCGCCTAAACGCCAAGGAACAACAGCAGCTAAAGAAGAACGTAAAGAAAACGGGCCTATCGCAGGAAACATACATCCGAAGGCTCATCGAAGGCTATGTTCCCAAGGAGCTGCCGCCCATAGACTACCACGCCATGATGCGCGAACTTAACGCCATAGGCAACAGCATGAACCAGATAGCGGCCCGCGCAAATGCCACGGGCTTTCTTCTTGCCAATGAATATGCTTCATATGTGCATGAGTTTCGCAAAGCCGTTCTTGCAATACAGCGCGCCGTGACTCAGCCGGAGCGTATATGAAGCATGGCTACAACTTCCATATGGAGCGTTAAGTCAACCTTGGGTCATGTGATTGAATACGCTGAGGACGGCACAAAAACGGCCAACCCCCAATGGAGCAAATCCGAATACCAGTCCATGCGCGACGTTATGGACTACGCCATGAACGATTTTAAGACCGAACAGCAATACTATGTGACCGCGCTTAATTGCGATGCCGGCTGCGCCAGAGAGCAGATGCAGCTCACAAAGCGGCAGTTCGGCAAAACGGACGGTATTCTTGCTTTCCACGGCTACCAGAGCTTTGCCGAAGGAGAAGTGGATGCAGATACGGCGCACGCGATAGGCATAAAGCTTGCTGCTGAGCTGTGGCCGGAGTATCAGGTAATCGTGGCAACGCACCTGAATACGTATTGCTTTCATAACCATTTTGTGCTCAATTCGGTATCCTTTCTCAATGGCAAGAAGTTCAACGCCTGCAAAGAAAGCTATCTTAAAATGCGAGCAGCTTCCGATAGGCTGTGTAAGGAATATGGGCTGTCCGTAATCACGGAGCATACGGTGTATTACCCAAAGCACTATGCAGAATGGGATGCGCAGCGGAATGGGCAACCAACATGGCGAAGCGCAATCCGAGAGGATGTTGACAAGGCAATCATGGCAAGCATGAGCTTTCAGGCGTTTCTCCGTTCCCTTAGAAGCATGGGATACGAAGTCAAAACAGGCGTAAAACACATGGCGGTGCGCCCACCGGGCAAGGAACGCTTCGTGCGGCTGCGTTCACTTGGTGAACGATATACCGAGGATGCCATACGGCAGCGTATATTAAAGCAGCGCGCACCTGAGCGTCCGGCAAAGCCAACGCCGTCGAGGCCCGTGCGCGTCCGAGTTTACGGCGACTTTCATCTATCCAAAGTCACATGGAAGGGTCTCAGGGCATTGTACTTCTTCTACCTGCGAAAGCTTCGCAGAACACAACGTGCTCAGCAGTGCAATGTTCCATATGTGCTGCGCGAGGATTTAAGGCACTTAGACGCGATAGATGCACAAACTCGGTTCCTGTTCCGGCACGGAATCGACAGCACAGACCAGATTGACATTTACCGTGCCTGTGCGGACGAGCAGCTTACGCAGCTATATACCGAGCGCAAGGCGCTGAAGAATGAGCAGCGCCACGCCGGTATTCCTGATAAGTGTCTGGCGGAGATTCGTGAACGCATTGCCGCCATCTCCGAACAAGCGAAGCTGCTTCGCAACGAGTTAAAGCTGTGCGATGCAATCACTAAACGTGCCTTTGCGCTTTCGAAGCGGCAGGAGCAGGTGAAGCAGTTTCAGCGGGAGAAACAAGATGTAGGATGTCATCGTCATCCGTCCAAGACTTCATTGAAGATTTACTGATAATAATTTTTTGAAGGAATCATCATATAGTAAAGGAGTGATTATACATGTCTCAACACGGCGAAGCAGCCGAACAGGTCGTCAACATGGCAACCAATGCGGCGGTAAAAACAGCGGAGTGCGCTGCGGAAATCGTGGGCAAGGGGACATTGTCCCTGGCAACGTTTCTGTTGGCAGTACTTAAAGACCAGAAGAAAACAAGGGGCCGAACGCGCATACAGTCCTTTAACGGCAGACCAACTAAGGTGTTTGCCATTATGGCAAAGGACATGAAAACCTTCTCAAAGGAGGCGAAGGAATACGGCATCCTATATGCGGCGGTAATGAACCGGAAAAGCACCGACGGAATAGTGGACGTGGTTGTAAGCGCAAACGACGCGGCACGGGTAAACCGAATAGCAGAACGGTTTGCGCTATCTACAATAGAAATACAAAAAGCAGTTAATACTCCCACCGAAGAACGGGCGGCTGGTACTCAAAACCCTACCGCGCGGACGGACAGCCGGAATCCGTCCGCACATTCATCAGACAGCAAAGAGCATTCCGAAACGGCGGATACTGATTCGGAGCATGCTCGCCCTTCCGTAAGGCAGCAGCTTAAGGACATACGTCAAGAGCGGCAGAGCGTACACCGGAAGCCGCTTGAGAGAAGCAGAACTGTACATGGAGAACTTCGCATATGAAAAGCCCTAACGAAGATAAACTCACGGAGTATATTCTTATAGGGTTTGGCATAATACCCGTGATATTGGCGGCCTTAACGGTCGCTCCTTTTTTATCTGATGGGCTTGCGGGCATTGTGAAAGACCTTACCCACAGCATGAATAACCCCATCAATATACAGTGGTGCGCCGACTCGCCAAAAGCCATTCTGGTATTCCTTGCAGCTTACGGCGCAGGCATTGGGGTATATTTCTCCACGCGCCGCAACTACCGCAGGGGCGAAGAACACGGCAGCGCCAAATGGGGTAACGCACGGCGAACATGCAAAAAGTATGCCGAAAAGGACAGCCGCAAGAACCTTATTCTTACCCAAAATGTCCGTATTGGGCTGGATGGCAGGATGCACCGGCGCAATCTTAACGTGCTGGTAGTCGGCGGCAGCGGCGCGGGCAAAACCCGCTTCTATGCCAAGCCCAACATCATGCAGGCAAATACATCCTATGTTGTGCTTGACCCCAAGGGCGAGATTCTGCGGGATACGGGCTATCTGCTTGAGCGGTACGGATATGACATAAAGGTACTCGACCTGATACATACTGAGCGCAGCCACGGCTTCAACCCATTCGTATATCTTCGTGACGATAAGGACGTTCTGCGGCTGGTCAATAACCTTATACGCAACACCACGCCCAAAGGCGCACAGAGCAGCGACCCTTTCTGGGAACGCGCGGAAACAGCGCTGCTCGAAGCCCTTATCCTATATCTGGTGAATGAAGCGCCGCCCGAAGAACAGAACTTCTCAATGGTAATGGAAATGATAAACGCCGCAGAAGTAAGAGAAGATGATGAAGAATATGCTTCCGTGCTCGATGAACTCTTTGAGCGGTTGGCTATGCGCGATCCTGAACACCTTGCCGTTAAGCAATACCATATTTTCAAATTAGCGGCGGGCAAGACAGCCAAGAGCATACTCATTTCCCTCGGCGTTCGTCTGGAGAAGTTCAACCTTCCGCAGATAGCGGCGGTAGTATGCCGCGACGAACTGAACATACCCGCCCTTGGCGAACACAAGACGGCTTTGTTCGCCGTTATTCCGGATAATGACAGCAGTTTGAACTTCATAATCGGCATGATGTACTCGTCAATATTTCAGGAGCTCTATTACGCTGCCGACCAAGTATATGGCGGCAGGTTGCCAGTACATGTGCATTGCGTAATGGATGAGTTTGCAAACGTGGCCCTGCCGGATGAGTTTGATAAGCTGCTCGCAACAATGCGTTCAAGGGAAATATCCGTCAGCATAATCATACAGAACATTGCCCAGCTAAAGGCCCTTTTTGAAAAGCAATGGGAAAGCATAATAGGCAACTGCGATGAGTTCCTCTACCTTGGGGGCAACGAAACCTCTACGCACAAAATGATTTCTGAGTCTTACCTTGGCAGGGCAACCATAGACACGAATACATACGGAAAAAGCACGGGCAGAAGCGGCAGCTATTCAACCAACTATCAGCTTTCAGGGCGTGAACTGTACACGGCCGATGAAGTGCGCATGCTCGACAACCGCTATGCGTTGCTGTTCATTCGCGGAGAGCATCCCATACAAGATGAAAAGTATGATATTTTGCGTCACCCTAACATCAGTTTTACAGCAGACGGCGGTATGCCGCCCTATATGCACGGACAAGCACCGCTGGCATTTGACCCGGGCGAGGTTCTTCTCTCAGGCGAATACGGCGATTACGAAGCGCTGTCCGAAGAAGAGATATTTAAGCTTTACAACAACGAATCGGAGGAAAAGAAAGATGACTAAGAAAACAAAGCGGGCCTTCGCCATGCTCTGCGCTATTGCGATGATATTCACCGTTGCATCAACGGCGTTTGCCACCGACGACCCGTTGCAGGTGATAAACAACCTATCCGAGTTTATATTCGGACTTATCCGCGCCATAGGCATGATACTTCTGGCATTCGGCATTGTTCAAATTGGTCTGAGCCTTAAAAGCCACGACCCAAGCCAGCGCGCCAACGGGTTCCTTACGTTTGCCGGCGGTATCATAATCACATTCGCAAGGGAAATCCTGAACCTTATCACGGGCTGACGGGAGCACGGTAAATGAACAGCGGCAACTGGATAATAGACAACATAGTTAACGCGCTTAACGTTTGGAACGATAAATTGCAAGAGATATGGCAGATAATCACCCAATCTCCAGAGAACTTCAAGGGCGGCGGGATATGGGGCGTTGTTCTGAGCATAAACGCTGCGCTGAAAGCCATAGGCTACGCATTGCTTGTGCTGTTCTTTGTGGTCGGCATTGTAAAGACCTGCGGCTCGTTTGCGGAAGTCAAGCGGCCCGAGCATGCGGCAAAGCTCTTTATTCGCTTTATTCTTGCGAAGGCCGTAGTCAGCTACGGTTTAGACCTGATGATGGCTCTGTTTCGCATAGTGCAGGGCGTTATATCCACCACGATGGATACGGCGGGGCTTACGGCACAGGCGGCAGTCACAATGCCTGAAGAAATGGAAGCGGCGATCCAAGCCCTTACGTTTTGGCAGTCCATCCCAACTTGGGCTGTGAGCCTGATCGGGAGCCTTGTGATTATCGTGCTGTCCTTTGTGATGATCATGAGCGTCTACGGGCGCTTTTTCAAGCTCTATCTTTACACGGCGATTGCGCCCATTCCCTTATCCGCCTTTGCCGGAGAACCCTCCGCGAACATCGGCAAGAGCTTCCTGAAATCGTATGCGGCAGTATGCCTTGAAGGAGCCGTCATTGTATTGGGCTGCATTGTGTTCAGCGTATGCGCATCAAGCCCGCCATCGGTTGATGCAAGCGCAAGCTCCGTCGCCATGGTATGGATGTATATGGGAGAGCTGATATTCAATCTGCTTGTGCTGACCGGCACGGTAAAGATGGCTGACAGGGTTGTCAGGGAGATGTTTGGGCTGTAAAAGGAGACAATATGGAAATCAAAATAAACAAGGAAATACGGAACTATACGGAAAGCATGTTTTTCGGGCTGAATGCGCGGCAATGCATATTTTCGCTGCTTGCCATAGGCATAGCCGTAGCAATCTACTTCGGACTGCGCGGTTATCTTGGCACGGAAACGGTATCGTGGCTTTGCATCCTGGGGGCCGCGCCCTTTGCGGCGCTTGGGTTCCTTCGCTATAACGGCATGCCGGCAGAAAAGTTCATCGCGGCGTTTATACGCTCGGAGTTTCTTATGCCCAAGCGGCTGCTGTTCCAGCCCACCAATGTCTACTATGAAATACTGCAACCCACAATTCGAAAACATGAAAAGGAGGCGCAAAAGAAGCATGATTAAGACTTTGCAAACCATACTGCGGCAGGATAGAGAACGCTTTATTATCCCCAAAGGGGTGCAGGAGATAATCCCCGTCAACCGTATTTGGAGCGACGGTATTTTTAAATCCGGCAACGTATACACCAAAACATTCAAATTTTCCGACATCAACTATGCTATGCTTTCAAAAGAAGATACGCAAACGCTGTTCTTAAAGTATTGCGACCTGATAAACTCCTTTGAATGCGGCTCCACATATAAGCTCACCATTGCCTTGTCCCGTTACAATCAAAAGGCGCTTAACGAATCGATAATAATGCCAATGTGCAATGATGACATGGACCGCTTCCGCAAGGAATCCAACGCGCGGTTTATGGACGAAGCCATAGGCGCGGCCAACTTCCGGCATTTGCGCTATCTTACAGTGAGCGTCAGAAAGAACAGCATCAACGACGCCCGTTCGTATTTCAACCGGGTAGGCAGCGAGCTGTCTGCATACCTTGCACGGCTCGGCTCCCACTGCGAGGCGCTGGAAGCTTCGGAACGGCTGGAGCTGATCCATAGCTTCTTCAGGCCCGAGGAAGAGAGCACCTTCCACTTTGACGCGGCGGATATGGCGCAAAAGGGACATGACTTCAGGGACTACATCTCCCCCGACAGCTTTGAGTTGGAAAAGGACTGTTTCAGGATAGGCGACCGCTACGGGCGCGTCGTGTTTCTGCGGGATTATGCCAACTACATCCGGGACGACATGATCACCGAGCTGTGCGACATCGGAGCCGGCATGATGCTCTCTCTCGACATCATCCCCATCCCTACGGATGAAGCTGTGCGGGAGGTAGAAAACCGGCTGCTGGGCGTAGAGACGAACATCGCCAACTGGCAGCGGCGGCAGAATCAGAACAATAACTTTTCGGCTGTTATCCCCTTTGACATGGAAGTACAGCGCCGCGAGAGCAAGGATTTCCTCAACGACCTTACCAACCGCGACCAGCGCATGATGTTCGGCGTGCTCACCGCCGTAATTACGGCGGACACCAAGGGGCAGCTCAACCGCTACACCGACGCGCTGTTCACCATTGGCCGGAAGCGGCTGTGCCAGTTCGCCACGCTGAAGTATCAGCAGCTTGAGGGGCTGAACACCGTTTTGCCCTATGGCGTCCGTAAAATCGACGCTTTAAGAACCCTCACCACCGAAAGCGCCGCTGTATTCATGCCTTTCCGTGTGCAGGAGGTGTTTGACAAGGGCGGTATCTACTGCGGCAAGAACGCCATCAGCGGCAACATGATAGTTGTCAACAAAGCTAACCTGATGAACGGTTCTTCCTTTCACTTTGGCATCCCGGGTTCTGGCAAATCCTTCGGCTGCAAAGACGAAATGACGCAGATTGCACTCAGTACCGATGACGATATTCTCGTCTGCGACCCTGAGCGTGAATACGGCTTCCTGCGGGAGTTTGGGGCGGAGATTATACACATTGCCGCGGGCAGCGACGACCACATAAACGCCATGGATATGGTAGAAGGTTATTCCGATACAAAGAATCCCATCGCGCAGAAGTCGCAGTTCATAATGTCGCTGTTGGAACAGCTTGACCAGACACAGGAGCTTACCTCCATAGACAAAAGCATAATCGACCGCTGCACAGGCGATGTATACAGAAACTACCGCAACGGCGGGCCGATGCCAACTCTTCCGGCATTGCGCGAGCTGCTTCTCACTCAGCCCGAACCGGAAGCGCGCGACTTAGCGCTCTCGTTGGAGCTTTTCACCAAGGGCAGCCTTAACGCTTTCGCCTATCCGACCAATGTGAACACTCAATGCCGCATTCTGGTATATGACATTCTCGACCTTGGGGAGCAACTCAAAACAATGGGGTTGCTTGTTATAACGGATGCGATTCTCAACCGCGTAACGGAGAACTGGAGGGCGGGCCGCCGCACCCATGTGTACCTTGATGAGTTCCATGTTGTGTATGAGAACCCGTACAGCAGCATGTTCTTCATCTCCGCCTGGCGCAGGTTCCGTAAGCGCAACGCCTTCCCCACGGGCATTACCCAAAACGTGGAATATTTGCTGGACAACACCTCCGCACGAAGCATGCTATCCAACTCCGAGTTCATAGTCATGCACAATCAAGCCGCAAGCGACAGGGAGAAGCTTGCAGTGCTATTCAACATATCAGAGCAGCGGATGAGCTACATCACCAACGCCGAAGCCGGCCACGGTCTGATGAAGATAGGCAATGCCCTCGTGCCTTTCGTCAACCGCTTCCCCAAGAATACTGAGCTTTATAGGCGAATGACAACGAAGCCTAATGAAAAGTTTGAATAATGAGCCAACCATATCCTTCTCACTCGCTCCATTGAAATGTTGTCGGGTTTATTTGTAAACTTTTCAGTGAGGCCATTTGTTTTTCTCCTATCTAAAGCAAATAAAAGGCAGCACCCTTCTCGGGTGCTATTTTCTGTTCACAAGGAGGCCACGCATTGAACCCCATCAAAACCAATCCACCAGACTGCGCTCCGCGCATTAAAACCGACGCCGCACGAGCACCGAAAGAGCTCATGCGGCGTTCGCTTTTATCGGCAAGGGAGCAGGCGCAGTCCGTTGCAGAGCCGCGACAGCCGCAGGACGAACAACCGGAGCAATATGCCGAAGCGCGCATTGAGCATGCCGCCGCCAACGCAGCGCACCGCATTGGAAACGAGACTGCATACCGCGCAAAGCGGCTTATGCTGAAAGCAAGCCGCCGCATAAAGCAGAACCGGCAATCGCAGGGAGGAACGGAACAAAGCCGTTCCTCCTTTTATTCTGCCGAAAGCAATACCGCGCGGCAAGGCCGAGAATACGCCAGAAGAAATGCCCTAGTCTCACGGCGGACAGCGCAAAGTGCTCCTCAAAGCATCAAGCAGAGCACTGAACCATCTAAAGCGGCAACGAAAGGAACGGTTAAACCCATACGGCGCGGTGTGAAGGCTGCACAGCATACCGTCAAAACAGCTGAGAGAACAGTTAAAACCACACAACATGCGGTAAAGGCGGCGCAAAGAACCGCGCAAGCTACTGCAAAGGCGGCTCAAACGGCAGGACGCACAGCGCAGCTTGCCGCTAAAGCCGCAGCAACAACCGCAAAGGCTGCTGCAAAAACCATTGCCGCCATTATTAAAGCTATCATCTCGGCAGCAAAGGAACTTGTTGCGGCAATCGCCGCCGGTGGCTGGGTAGCCATTGTAATTGCAGTATTAGCGGTGCTCGTGGTTGCCCTGCTTTCATTGTTCGGTGTATTCTCCGCCAACGAAACGGCTGACGACGGTAAGCCCATGACAGAGGCCATAAAAGCCATCAACACCGAATTTAAGAATGAAATAGAGAGCAGAATTGCCGAACTGACTGCGCAAGGCGCTGCCGATGTTGTAGAGATTATTTATGAGGGCGATATGGAGAGCATCGAAAGCACCGTACCAAATTGGGCCGACGTGGTAGGCGTATACGCCATAAAAGTTGGTGCGGATGCAGAAAACCCGTCCGACGTAACGGAAATGTCGCCTGAGAACGCAGAAAGGCTTCGTGAGGTGTTTCTTGATATGAACGAAGTCTCATATCGCACAGAATCCGAAACCGAAACTGTCATCGTAACCGATGAATACGGCGCTATTGTTCTTGACAAGAACGGGAAGCCGATTACTGAGCGCAAGACAACGCTGTTCATATACGTCAATGTGTTAAGCATGGATTACCGCGACGGCGCGGATATGTACCGATTCAACGCTGACCAGAACGAAATGCTTACCGAGCTTATGCAGCCTGACTACTACCCGCTTTTTGCAGAGCTGCTTGGCGATGCCGTGGGCGACGGCGGAACATACGGCTTGGGTTTAGACATCAATCCTGATCTCCCATCGACCGAGCTTGGCGCGCAAATCGTTGCGGCTGCTAAGAAATACATAGGCCGCAGTTATTCCAGCATGGATTGTTCCAGCTTAGTGCGGGCTGCATACCGTGACTGCGGCTTATCCTCCATGAACGGGTTGACGTCCACAGGCATGGCCCAAAAGTGCCGCGACATGAATGTGCTGTTTACTGACGCTTCCAAGCTTCAATCAGGCGACCTCATCTTTTTTGCCCGTAAGGACGCTTCCCGCGGCGAAGGTTATTGCACGGACGCCCGGCGTTGCGGAACGGGCAAATGTAAACGCTGGCTGCAGATACACCACGTCGCCATCTATATTAACGATGAATTTCTCATTGACAGCACAGGCGGCAATAACAGCGTACAGATTCGCAATCATTGGGGCAAGAACGGCTCTGAATGGGAATGGGTATGCTTCGGCAGACCGACCAACTGACAGAAAGGAAATAAAATGAAAAGGCAGAATATCAAAAGAACGGCATTAGATTTACAGCTTAACAACCCCGCCCGTATGGACAGGAGCGCGTCCCTTTCCGCGCTCCCTCCTGCGGGCTTTTAGCCGTGTCTTTCTGTCAAAGTCTACTTACAAGAGCGGGCTTTGACGGGCAGACAGCCAACCGTACATTGAAAACCGAATATCCAACATCGTCAGACCCGTTCGTTGCACGGCGAGCGCAGCGTCGCATACGGCACAATATGTATCGCTGCCAATCTTCCAAGAAGCAAGGGAGCTTCGCCACGACCCGTGCAACCTATAATGATACTTCTGCGTAGTCGAGATTAAGTTCCAGAGCGCAGCCCGGGCGTTGCCGGGGTGGTGAAAGCCCAATGATGACGGATGCTTCCGTCAGTCTGATGTGTTGCCCGTGCGCTTCGGGGAGTAGTGTCGAATAGAAGCGCGTGAAGATATATGGAAATAAAAGCAGCGGTCTTTTTCCGCTTTGTGCGGATTCACATAAGGCCGCCGCTTCTTATTTTTTGGAAAGGAACGGATTATGCCAAGCTATAAAATTTTCAAACATACCCCACAAAAGATATTGATCCGGGATTTACCCGACGTTATGAATATTGAACACCTATGTGCCGTATTAGCCATAAGCAAAAAGACAGCATATAAACTGCTTCAAGGTAATCAAATTGCGGCACTGAAAGTAGGGCGTGCTTATCGTATCCCCAAAACATCCCTCGTTCAGTATTTAACCAAGTCAAGCCGTGGCGCTGAATAATCTGGCACACTTGTCATACGCTTTACCGCCGTGATACGCTGTATCTGTCAACGGCAGGTGAATCGAAACCGTAAAAAGGAGGCAATTAACATGGCGGCACAATCGCTTATCGCGGGACATCTGCAAGAAAAGAAAGGCTACTTCTATGTAGTATTGAACATTGAAAACGAAGATGGGAATAGGACACCAAAGTGGTTTAAGACTGGTTTGCCCGTCAAAGGCAATAAGAAACGAGCTGAGCGTATGTTGAACGATATGCGCCGGGAGTACACGGGCATACAGGAACAGCAAAGAGCGGAACGCATTGAAAAGTGCGAAAAGAAAAAGAGGAGAGCGTCAGAGATCCCATTCGCTGATTTTATGGAGGACTGGCTTGAAGTGGCAAGATGCACCATAGAGAAAATAACCTACTCTGGTTATTGCTGCAACGTCAAGAGTATTATAGCCCCGTATTTCAGGGAAAGGGAGATTATGCTTTCCGAGATTACGCCGAAAGACATTCAAGACTTCTATACCGAACAGCTAAAAAGGGTGAAGGCAACAACAGTTATCTCATACCATGCAAAATATTCACAGCGCACTGGAATACGCCGTTGATATTGAGTTGCTTATTGCAAATCCCGCAGACCGCGTGAAACGCCCGAAAAAGGAAAAGTATATCGGGGACTTTTACAGCGGTGAGGAAATCAGCGAACTGTTTAAGATCGCAAAAGGCTCACCCATTGAGCTTGAAGTCCTGCTCGGTGCATTTTATGGATTGCGTCGAAGCGAAATTGTGGGGCTTAAATGGAATGCGATTGACTTTACCAACAACACAATCACCGTCAAGCATACCGTCACAAGCTGTACTATCGACGGCAAGAAGGTGATAGAAGCGAAAGACCGCGCAAAGTCGAAAGCAAGCCTCAGAACGCTGCCGTTAGTGCCGGCCTTTCGTGAAAAGCTGTTAGAGGTTAAAAAGCAGCAAGAGGAGTATAAACGATTATGTGGGCGCTCTTATTGCAAGGACTACTTGGATTATATCTGCGTCGATCCGATTGGCGAAAGAATAAGTCCAAACTATATCACAGCGGCTTTCCCGCAGCTACTTGTCAAGAATGGTCTGCGCCGGATTCGTTTCCATGATCTGAGGCATAGCTGCGCCTCGTTACTTCTGGCAAATGGTGTTCCCATGAAGCAGATTCAGGAGTGGCTGGGTCACAGCGATTTTTCTACGACGGCAAACTTTTACGCTCATTTGGAGTATCAATCAAAGATGTCCTCTGCAAGCGCAATGATGCAGGGCGTTGACCTCAGCGGCATTACAGGGGCATAAAAACAGGTCCTACCGTTAGGCAAGACCTGTATGGCGGAGGAGGTGGGATTCGAACCCACGGAGCGGGTTCAAGCCGCTCAAACGATTTCGAGTCGTTCTCGTTATGACCACTTCGATACTCCTCCATATTCAGTTTTTGATGTTCTCTCGGAAAAAGGAGAGAACTACACGAGAGAACTCGTGATTTTTCGGAAACGGGCACTGCGATTTTTGCCCGTAACTACGGGGATTTTCAGCGGTCAGCCTTCCTCAAAAGCAATGGCATTTCGAGTCAGCCCCGTTATGACCACTTCGATACCGCTCCACGTTGGCAGCGCCAAGTGCGCAAGGAGAATTATACAGCATGGCGAGGGAAATTGCAAATGTTAGCTGAAGCTATCCCCGGTGCAGCATGATTATTGTAAGTATGCTGTACAGCGCCATCAGGCAGCCGAAAAAAAGCATACACTTGCTGGTGGTGCGGAGCCGCTTTGAACCCCGGCAGTATATGCCGCCTGCTATGAATATTATCGCTACCGCGATGCTGAAACCTACCGGCATGGTGTCTCCTCCCCAATAAACCTATTTACATATTTTAATGTATAAATCCCTCTTTAGCAAGTCGGAGGGCAATATACCGGTCCATATGGCGAAGGCGGCAAATCCCTGGCCTATCAGCATCTCTATACCTTCTACGGTGTCAAGGCCGATGGCCCGTGCCGCCTTCAGAAGATCTGTTTCACGGGGCATGTACACCATATCGCACACAAGGGAGGAAGGGTTGAGCTTCTGCAAAAAAGCAAGGCTGTTAAAACTCTCGCAGCAAGACATGCCTAATGGAGTGGCATTTATAAGAATATCGCAGTCCGCGACGTCTTCCATGAGGTGGGAAAGGGGACGCCAGAAAGCTCCTGCCGCTGCGGCCACATTGATGGCGGCAGCCTCATTGCGGGCGAAAAGGGTAACGCTGTTCTGCTTTGCAAGAGAGTAGGCCGCAGAACGGGCCGCGCCGCCGCTGCCTATTATAAAGACATTTTGCCCGACAGCGGCGTGCTTTGGGCGTATGGCGGAAAGCAGCCCCTCGCCGTCTGTGGAGTAACCGATATACCCATGCTCCTCCAGGTTAACGATATTTACGCTGCCCATTGCGGCTGCGTCCGGTGAGAGGGCGGAGAGAAAGGGTATTATATCCTGCTTATGGGGCATGGTGCAGGCAAAGCCGTCCAGCCCCATACATACAGCGTCGCCGGCGCGTCCCTTGGGAAGCCGTATGAGAGAAAAGTCTGCGTCGATGCCGTACTTTTCAAAGAGAAAACCGTATATTGCGGGGGAGAGGCTGTGGCCTACAGGGTCGCCTATGAGAGCGTAATGCTTCATTCATTCCTGCCTTTTGAAATAAGTAATTTTATGCTACCATCAGTTGACAAGAGCACACAAGCCCTAAAACCTTGTGTGTCCTTGTCAACTGATGGTATTATATCATAAAAGAGACAAGGGAAAGGAAAATTCGGTATCTAAATGAAGCTGCTTTTGTTGAACGGCCCAAATCTCAACCTTACGGGCAGGCGGGAGACTGAGATATACGGGAGGACGACGCTTGCCGACATAGAGAAAAAGTGCAGGGATATCGCTGCAGCCCATGGCGCGGAGCTGGAGTGCTTCCAGAGCAACCATGAGGGGGCGCTTATAGATAAGATACAGCAGGTTATGGGTGAATGCGATGGTATAGTGATGAACCCCGGCGCATTGACGCACTATTCTTACAGCCTGCGCGACGCTGTCGCCTGCTGCGAAATGCCCGTGATAGAGGTGCATATGAGCGATATACGAGCCAGAGAGCCCTTCAGGGCGGTGTCCGTGACTGAGGAGGTATGTGCGAAAAGCATAATCGGCCACGGGGCGGAAGGATATTACGAGGCGGTGGAGATGCTGCTAAGCGGCGAAGCTTAACCATTCAGCAGGTATATAACGAGGTTCAGGTAGCCTGCAAAGCACAGCCACAGTATATAAGGGATCTGCAAAAGGGCGGCGGTCTTGTCGCTCTTTTTGAATTCCGCAGTCATGAACAGCACAAGCGTCAGCAGCAGCAACAGCCAGACAAAGGCGAACAGCCGCGCCTCCAGCCTGAAAAAGAATATGCTCCAGCAAAAATTTACGGCAAGCTGGGTGAAAAACAGGGCGAGGGAAACGGATCTGTACGGGCCACCTGCGATATATACCCTTGCGGCTCCGATGCCCATAAGTATGAACAGCGCCGTCCATACTACTGGAAACAGCCAACCCGGAGGAGCGAAAGGCGGCTGGACAAGCCTTGCATAGTTATCCATGCTGTTCCCTGTAACCAGGGCGGAAAGGCCGCCTACAGCCAGCGCCGATCCGACGAATATTATATACGGTTTAAGCTTTTGCCACATAGAGCAGTGCCTCCGGAAATACTTTGTCTGTCTATTTTATGCAAAGTGATGCAAAAAATACGGGCGTTCCGCCCGTATACCGGAAGCAGATCGTTACATCAGGCTTGGCAGGTTGGAAAACTCGAAGCAGCCGTATACCGTTACGTTGGTCTTGCCGCTGCAGCCGCATTGCTCGGTGGAGACATTTACGGAGGGAGTGACGCTGCCGCAGGAGAGCTCTGTGAGGTCGGGCTCGCTTCCGCCGCAGGCATAACCCACCACCTCGTCTACCATGGTGCTGCCGGAAACTGACAGACAGACGCTGCTGCCGCAGCCGCTCTTTACGCTGCCTACATTGATTATGTAAGGGATAGCGCCGGTAAGGCTTATACGGTACACCTGAACGGGGCAGCATCCACCACAGGGAAGCTGTGCACTCATGGTCATCTCCTCTACGGTATAGCCTAAGAAGGAAGTATCGTAGGCGATCTTGGCGGTGGAGGAGCATACGTCGCTGGCGTCGAAAGATTCGTGCAGGGTGATGGTTTCGCAGAAGTTTACGCTTCTGGAGCAGGGGGTGCAGCTTTCGCAGCCGCAGCTGCAGGCAGAGTCGGGTTCAGAGGAGCAGTCGCAGCCGGCGGGCGTATTGGCGGACGCCGCTATGGGTTCGCTGCAGGTGCGGCCGGTGTCCTCTGCGGGAGCGGCGGACGGTCTGTTGGGAAAGTCCCTGTTTGCATAATTGATTCTTGCGCTCATATAAAACTCTTTCCTTTCTTGTGCCGCGGCGAAAACGCGGCATGGGGTTGCTATATAATATGACAGGGAATAAATCAGAGTGCCGAAAAAGTGACCGGGTGCCACTTTTTCGACAGTCGCAATAATAATTGCGTCAAAAAGTGCGGCGTAATAAAATTGATATTGACAATGGCGCGGGATTTGATTATAATAATTCCTGTTGCAAAACTTAATATTGCGGCCATGGCGGAATAGGCAGACGCGTACGTTTGAGGGGCGTATGGGAGACCGTATGAGTTCAAGTCTCATTGGCCGCACCAATAAAAAGTGAATACCCACAGGGTATTCACTTTTTATTAGTTCAAACGGCCAACTGAGAAAAGAAAAAACTCAACATAGAAGAAATAGAGCAGACGCTGGACAAAAAGCTCACCGTAGCGGAGGTATACGCCAACAGGCCGCACAAGTGGATAGTATATACCGCCATAGTGCTTATAATAGTGACGCTGGTGGGCTGGTCCGCCGCCGATATCAAGTTCACAGGCCTTACTGCCACAGGTACCGAGGTAGCAAAGGGCGTTCTCCACGGCGTATTCCACCCGGATACCAACCTTATGTTCGGCACCACGAATACCGACGTGCCTTATCTGCTGCTGCAAACTATGGCCATAGCCGTGCTGGGCACGCTGTTCGGCGCCATACTGGCCATACCCTTCGCGTTCCTTGCTTCCTTCAATATCATGCCTAAGCCCGTGGCATATGTGGTTCGTGTGCTGATATTGATGATACGCACCATACCAAGCATAGTATGGGCGCTGATGTGGATACGGGTTACCGGCCCCGGCGCTGCCTGCGGCGTAATAACCCAGTCAATTTGCTCCATAGGCATGATATCCAAGATGTATATCACGGCCATAGAGGATCTGGATACCCACATACTGGAGAGCCTGGATGCAATGGGCTGCACCCCCTTCCAGAAGATACGCTACGGCGTTATCCCGCAGCTCACCGCCAGCTTTATCTCCACCACCATATATCGCTTCGATATCAACCTTAAGGACGCTACTACCCTCGGTATCGTCGGCGCGGGCGGCATAGGCGCATCGCTGGTGCAGTGCCTGAACAGCCGCCGCTGGGCTATGGTAGGCGCCTTCGTATGGGGACTCATGGTGCTGGTGCTTATAATAGAGCTGGTATCCACGAGGATCCGCAGAAAGCTTGCACACGGCGCATAATAACCGCTGTACCCAATGCCCCGGCGCCATCAGCGCGGGGGCATTGTTGGCCAAAGGGATAAACTTCAGCATAATAAGATGAAAAAACAGCTTACCATATACTATACCAGCGATGTTCACGGGTACTTTTCGCCGATAGACTACGCCAGCGGAAATGAGATACCCTCCGGACTCGCCAACTGCATAAGCAATTTTGAGAAGGACGGCAACACGCTGATAATAGATGGCGGGGATATCCTGCAGGGCAGCCCGTTCACCTATTATCTCTACAATAAGCGTAAGGACGATGGCTGTCTGCCCGCAGAGATAATGAATATTGGCGGGTATGATTTCGTCACATTGGGCAACCACGACTTCAACTACGGCAAAGAAGAGCTGGAAAAGTATATCTCTGCGCTGGACGCCAGGTGCTTATGCGCCAATATAGCCGGCATAAGGGGCGTTGAAAAGACCGCCATAGTCACACTGCAAAACGGGCTGAGAGTAGGCCTGGCTGGCGTTACCACCCATTATGTGAAGCTATGGGAGAAGCCGGAAAATCTGGCCGGAATAGCTGTAACCGACGCATTTACGGCGGCAAAAGAGGCTTATGACCAACTGAAGGCGAAGGCCGACATTACCGTATGCATATACCACGGCGGTTTCGAGCGCGACGTTAAGACGGGGAAGGTGCTGTCGGACACAGATGAGAATCAGGGCTGGCGCATTTGCGAGGAATTGGGCTTTGATATACTCCTTGCCGGGCACCAGCACACGGCGGCAGAAAATGTAAGGATAAACGGCACATATACCTGCCAGCCCCCGGATAAGGCGCGGCAGTATATCAAGATGGACGTGATCGTGGACGGCCAGATTACGGCGGAACAGCATCTCATGGATGCGGGAAACGTCACCCAGGCCAAGGCCAAGGCGCTGCTTCTTCCAGCAGAAAAACAGGCCGCGGCGTGGTTTGATACGCCTATGGGGCATCTGGATACGCCGCTGCTGCCCTCCCGTCATATAGACATGGCGGCAAACGGCTCCCTTATAGCCAATTTTTTTAATCAGGTGCAGCTTGAGGCCTCTGGCGCGGACATATCCGCCACCAGCCTGGGCAACAGCGTGAAGGGCCTGGGTAAGGACGTCACAATAAGGGATATAGTATCCACATACGTATTTCCGAATACCCTTAAGACAGTGGAGGTATGCCGGGAGCAGCTAAAGAAAGCGCTGGAGCGCAGCGCGGAGTATTTTGCACTGGAAAACGGCGGGCTCGCAGTTAGCGAGTGCTTCCTGAAGCCTATAGAGCAGCACTTCAACTACGACTATATATCAGGCGTCGAAGTGACGGAGGATATCCGCAGGCCAATAGGAGACAGGGTGGTGTCAATAAAATACAGGGGCAAGGAACTGCCGGAAGGAAAGCGGCTTACCCTGTGCCTGAATAACTACAGAGCTACCGGCGCAGGCGGGTATGACGTGTACAGGGAATGCCCTCTGATACGAGAGCAGCCTACGGAGATAACGGAGCTTATAATCGCCTATGTGGACAGGCATCGCGATATAACGGTTGATAAGACAAAATGGCTTAATGTAATATATTAAAGTATAAGGAGCAATCATGAAAAACAACGTATTCAAGGTAGTACTTTTGCAGGCCCTGCCGGCCTCCGGCAAGTCCGAGGTGAGAAACTTCATGGCCCATGTGGAGCCCGGGAGGTTGCAGGAGGAATTCCATATCGGTGAAAACCTTCAGCTGGACGACTTTCCCTATGTCCATATGATGCGGCGCATAGACAACGAGCTGCAGGCCATGGGGCAGGAGCGGGTATTTTACCCCGGTGAAGAGCCCTTCAAGGACGGCCGGGATTGGGGCACTTTGTGTAACCTGCTCAATGAGGACTATCACGACCTTATGAACCGCAACGTTATAAAGACCGACTCCGCTGCAAAGCTGCTGTTCGACAGGCTCGACCGGGCAGGTCTTGCCGCCGGCATAAAGCCCAGAATGGGTCTTCTCAAGGAAGAGATACGCGATAAATTGGCAAGCATACTGGAAAAAGAGGCCAGGATCATGCTGAACGAGAAGCATGCAGGGTATCCAGAGAGCTTCGAGAATAAAACAATCATAATAGAATGCGCCCGGGGCGGCCCGGACGGCGCTTCCATGCCCCTTACAGGAACCTTCGGCTATCAGTATTCCCTGCCCATGTTCTGTCCAGAGATACTGGAAAATGCCGTGATACTCTATATCTGGGTCACGCCCGAGGAGTCCCGCCGCAAGAACGCGGACAGGGCGGATCCAAACGATCCCGGTTCCAACCTGCATCACGGAGTGCCAATGGCGGTAATGCTGGGAGACTATGGCTGTGACGATATGGAGTATCTCATAAAGAACACTGATGTGGAGAACACCGTCACCGTAAAGGCTCACGGCACTACCTACCATGTGCCTATAGGAGTGTTCGATAACAGGGTGGACAAGACCTCCTTCCTGCGCAGCGAGCCTGATAAGTGGGATAAAGATAAGGTGGCGGAGGTGACCAAGGCCATAAGGCAGGCCACCGACGCCATGTTCAGCCACTACAACCGTTGATCCGGGAAACAATAAAAGGCAGATGCTTTTTTCGACAGACTGAAGTATAGACTATGCCCATACGGCAGGGTCGGGCAAAAAAATTTTTATCATTGCACCGGCCTATATTGAATTGATTGTTGGAAGGATATATACTTTAGGCATAATCAATAAGGAGGTTTTAACCATGCCCCATATCGATATAACCATGTATCCTGGCCGCAGCGAGGAACTCAAGGCTGAACTTGCGAAGAATGTACGCGATTGTGCTGCCGAGACTCTCAAAATGGACAAAAAATATTTTTCCGTATCCATTGAGGAAGTAGATAAGGACAAGTGGGAGGAGCACTTCAAGAAGTACGAGGGAAACCTTTACGAAAAGCCCAATTATTGATTCAGGGAAAGCCACCTTTGAGGTGGCTTTTGTATAAAATTTCAACCTTAAATTATTAGGCAAATGCCTAATTAAACCTAAACTTTACACTTAACAAGGTATACAAAGTGAGGATAAAATGATATACATGGAAGTTTTTGAAATACTCTGAAAAGGGGCGAAGGGCGATGCAATTTGATCTTACCGACCGGAAAATCATATCAATATTGCAGAAGGATGGGCGCATAACCATGAAGCATCTGGGTGAACTCATAAATATGAGCACACCCTCTACTATAGACCGGGTGCGCAGGCTTGAGGAAGCCGGCGTCATAAAGGGCTATGCGGCTGTGGTGGATTATATTGCGCTGGGCTACGATATGCATATTTATATATTTGTGGAGGTAAACCAGAACAAGCGTCCCGGATTGTTAGAGTATATAGCGAAGAACCAGCTTATCGCAGGGGCTCACGGCGTGGCGGGCAGCAAGGATATGGTGCTGGACGTGTACTGCCGCACCAGCGAATTTAATAAGCTTGTGGACGAGCTCCGTTCCTTTGGCGAGACGGAATCCAACATGATAATGGAATTCATAAAGGAAGAGCCCATAATCCCCGTGGACAGCCTTTCCAAATGACGGAGGGGCCGGCCTGCGGGCATACCCTGCCCATGGGCGAATTTGCATAAAGAACCGCCGATGGTGCGGCATAAAGGCGCGGCTACGTAAGGCTGCGCCATTTATTATGGTGACAAAACCAATAATATAATGTAGAATATAAAAACATAAGTACCCGTGCAGAGGTACTTCTCTAATTCAAATGCCATATCGGAGGAATCTGTATAAAATGAAGTGGACTGCGAAAATTCTGGTATTTGTCCTTTGTATTCTTTTGATGATGCTCCCCGCCTTTGCCGGAGCGGACTTCGGCGATTTCAGCGGCGACAGCGATTACGGCGGAAGCTGGGATTCCGGCTCCGACTGGAGCTCATCAAGCTGGGATTCGGATTACAGCTCCGGCAGCTACTATGACGACGACAGCGATGTCAGCGGTATCGATATCGGGATAGGCTTAGTTGTTATGGTGGTAATAGTGGTATTAGGCCTGATATTTGACGTCTCAGAGAAGAGGAAGAAGAAAAAGCAGTATGGCGCAGGCAGGCCACAGAGCGCACAGGGCAGGCCCCAGGGTGCGCAGCGCACGCCTGATTCCCGCCTGCAGCCCCTTGGCGACCTTGCCGTGACCGACCCGAGCTTTGACGCCAACGCCATGCAGGAGAAGATAAGCAACCTGTACGTGCAGATGCAGAACTGCTGGACGGATAAGAATATAGAATCCCTCAGGCCGTACTTTACTGACGCCTTCTTTACCCAGATGGAAAGGCAGCTCAACGGCCTCAAGAGCAGGGGCCTCACCAACCATGTGGATCGCATAGCGGTGCTTGGCGTGAACCTCAGAGGGTTCTACAAGCAGGGCGGCGACGAGCATCTCATAGTCGAGCTCCGCACGAGGATAGTGGATTACACCGTGCAGGATTCCGACAAGAAGCTGGTCTCCGGCGACAGGAACCGGGAGAAGTTTATGACCTACGAATGGGATATGTGCCGCGCGGAGGGCTCCGTGACCACCAGGGAGGGCGCCATGCAGAGCGTATCCTGCCCGGGCTGCGGCGCGCCGCTCTCCATTAACACCACGGCAAAGTGCCCATATTGCGGCCGTGTGGTAACGCTTGACGAACACGACTGGGCGCTGTGCGCGATAAAGGGAATATCGCAGACAACGAGATAGAAGATGTTTCGCCTCTCCTTTCTGAGTGGCAAGAATAGCGACGCGAGAGCATTAAGCGGAACTGATTTCGCTGAACAGACCGAAACTCCTTGAAGAGAAATAATACGCAACTACGAAGCACAAGGAGAGAATGTTGTGCAAGAGATTTTTAGTAACACCACACTGACCGTAAATCAGCTTATTGAGAAAATCGACACGGGAGAACTCGGCCTGCCGGAATTACAGCGTCCGTTTATCTGGAAAGACTCGAAGGTCAGGGATTTATTTGATTCCATGCTGCGCGGCTATCCGATCGGGTATCTCATGCTGTGGGAATGCCCTGCGCTGGACAAGAAAAAATCCATCGGTGTTGACTCGCATAGCTATGATTCTCCGAAGGAAGTTATTATCGATGGGCAGCAGCGTCTTACTTCGTTGTATGCTGTCATGAAGGGTAAGAAGGTCATTAATTCCAAATTCGATGAGAAAGCGATTGTGATTTCTTACTGTCCGTTGCAGGATAAATTCGAGGTCGGCTATTCCGCCACGAAAAAAGACCCGGAGTGGATTTATAACATCAGCGAACTGTTCACTACGAATAACACCTTCAAGTATATCGGTGACTTCATTCAGCATCTGCATGGTTATCGTGCATCCAAGGGTGAGATGCTTACTGATGAGGAACAAGGTGTTATCGCCGAGCGTATCAATGCGGTGGTCAACTTGAAATCTCATACACTCCCCGTTTTCGACATCAAATCCAATGCCGAGGAAGAGGATGTTTCGGAGATATTCGTCCGTGTGAACTCCGGTGGTGTTTCGCTGAAACAGAACGACTTTATTCTGACCTTGCTTTCTCTTTATTGGGATGACGGTCGCAGGAAAATTGAGGAGTTCAGCAAGAAATCCACCTACCCGACAAAGGGCAAGACCACATCGTATAACCAGATCACAACAGTGAGCGCACAGGACATTATCCGCGTGGTTATGGCATACGCTTTTGACAGAGCAAGATTGAAGTACGGATATAAGCTGCTCCGTGGCGCAGACTTTGACCGCCGTGGTGCTGTTGACGAGGAACTGCGTGCGCAGCGGTTTGACACCCTGAAGGCAAAACTGCCGGATGTGCTTGATGTTCATAGTTGGCATGAGTTTCTTAAGGCAATTATGAATGCAGGTTATTTGTCGGGCGATCTCATTCTTTCCGGTAATGCCATTTTCTACAGTTACGCTTTTTATCTGATTGCCAAGCACAGGTTTAATGCGTCATACAATGATAATATGCACTTCACATCGCTGTGGTTCTTTTATGCCTCGTTGATATCTCTTTACACAGGCTCATTTGAATCCACGGTTGAGAACCATCTGAACAGCATCAAGAAATTAACAACTCTCGAAGAATATAAAGATTTTATCCTGTCGAGAGTTAATGAACGGCTGACAAATGACTATTTTGATATTACGCTCCTTGGTTCTGAAGGCCTGGCGGTTTCTGGTAAAGGCAACAACGCATGGAACGCTTATGTCGCATCGTTGAATATCATGGGTGCGAAGATACTGTTCTCCAAGAGCAGCCTGCTTGTTTCAAAGCTGTTTGAACCGGGAACGGATGGAAATAGAAAGTCTCTCGAAAAGCATCATCTGTTCCCGAAGGCATACTTGAAGTCTCTTGGATACCCGGATTATAAAATCAATCAGATGGCAAACTATGCTTTCATCGATTGGAAGGACAATATGGACATCCTTGATGACGCTCCTTCGGTATATTACCCAATCGTATGTGAAGGTCATTCCAAGGATGATATTTGCCGCATGGAGGAAGAAAACGCTCTGCCGCACGGCTGGGAAAACATGGCCTACGAGGATTTCCTTGAGGAACGCAGAAAGCTGATGGCTGCAAAAATCAAGGCAGCATTTGAGAAGTTAAAAAAGAATGTGGAATGAGCTGGTATGAATATGGAAAGTAATAATTCATACCCATGTAAAAGTAGTAAAAATATGTTATTTTACTTACAAAAAAAGAATCCTTGGCGCAGACCAGCTTATTTGTGCTTAAGTAGATACAAATTATATTAACTGCCAAGCGGCAGGATGGAGCCATATCGTTTCATCCTGCCGTCTTTTTGTTTGTTATTGTTTGTTACCGCAATTATCCCTGCATCATTTCCGTCAGCTTTTCCCTTATCAGGCCCATGAGCCTTTCGTTGTCAGGCATTTCCCTGAACTCGGCGGGGTCGCAGAGCGCAGCCAGATCTTCGGAAAGATAACCTTCCTCAAATACCTCTATGCCGGCGCGGCCGAGCTTTTCCGCAAAGCCTATGAGCGCGGTATTGCCGTCCAGCTCGCCGCGCTTTTTCAGCGCGCCCGCCCATGCGGCGATGGTGGCGAGGGGGTTGGTGGAGACCTTTTCGCCCTTGAGGTGCCTTTGGTAGTGATCCACTACCGTGCCGTGGGCGGCTTCATATTCGAAGCAGCCGTCGGGGGAGACCAGCACGCTGGTCATCATGGGCAGAGGGCATGATAATGCGCCACCCCAGCCGCAATATAATGAACGAGCTGGAGAGGAGCATTTTGTCCCTGTACTCCTACGATCCGGAGCCGGACAATATCAAAATAGACAACATACTGATGCAATCCGTGAGGCTCATTGGTTATTTCCCCTCAATCGTCGCCAATGCCTATGCAATAAAACGGCACTATTTTGACGGAGATTCCCTGCACATCCATTTCCCGGTGGAGAACCTTTCCACGGCGGAAAACTTCCTCAGAATGATGCGGCCGGACAAGAGCTATACAGACGAGGAAGCAAAGCTGCTGGATATGATGCTGATGGTACACGCGGAGCACGGCGGCGGCAACAACTCCACATTTGTATGCCGCGCCCTGTCTTCAAGCGGCACGGATACCTACAGCGCCATAGCGGGAGCAGTGGGTTCGCTGAAGGGGCCTCTCCACGGCGGCGCAAACGCTAAGGTGATGGAGATGTTCCGCTACGTAAAGGAAAACGTAGACCCACATGACGATGGCTCCATAAAGGACTATCTCAATAAAATGCTGGACAGGGAGGCGGGCGACCGCTCCGGTAAGCTGTACGGACTTGGCCACGCGGTATATACCATGTCGGATCCCCGCGCCGTGCTGCTGAAGAAGTACGCCCGGCACATGGCCGAGATAAAGGGCTACGCCGAGGATTTCGACCTGCTGCAAAAGGTGGAGGAGCTGGGTATCCCACTCATACAGGAGCGCAGAAAGAGCGACGCGCCAATGTGCGCCAACGTTGATATGTATTCCGGCCTCGTATATACCATGCTCGGCATCCCTGAGGACGTATTCACGCCGTTGTTCGCCTCTGCACGTATAGCGGGCTGGTGCGCCAACCGAATAGAAGAAGTCGTCACCTGCCACCGCATAATGCGTCCCGCATACCGCGCCGTGACCATACGCGGCAAGTATGTGCCTATGGAGGAAAGGACGGCATCAAAGGCTTTGTGAACAGAATGAAAAATCGGTATATCGGCATTGACTTGTTCATATTTTGAGTCTAATATACATTACTTGTCGATGGAATATGAGTCCACCGGCAATAACCTCCCCGGCAGCGCCGGGAGATTTAAGGAGGAAATAGGAATATGAAGAAAATCAGATACATCATATGTGTCGCTATGGCGGCGATTATGCTGCTTGCAGCTGCGGGCTGCCAGAACGGCAGCGGCGAAGCGCCGGCCGAACCCACAAACACCGCAGAGCCCACGGCTGAAGCACCGGCTGCGCAGAGCGAGTACAACGCAAAGGCTGACGAGGCCTATAAGGCGGCCGTAGAAAAGCTGGTAAACGACAAGGTATTCCCAAACGGGGAGGACACTGGCTTTGCTGACGACTCTTCCTTCGGCGATATGGGTGAGAACAGGTATGCCATTGCGGATGTGGACAGCGATGGTAAAGATGAGCTTATAATCTCATTCACTACCGCTCCCGTAGCGGGCGAGGTGGAGCAGGTATATGGCTATAATGATGCCGACGGTACCCTTAAGCTGAAGCTCAACGAATTTCCACAGGTAACTTACTATACAAACGGAATCGCTGAGGTGGGCTGGTCCCACAATCAGGGCTGGGCAGGCGACAGACTGTGGCCCTATTCATTGTTCTTCTACAATGCCGATAAGGACGAGTACGAGATGCGCTATTCCGTAGACGCATGGGACAAGGCCCTTGCCGACAAGGACGCGGACGGCAACCCATACCCTGCCGATATAGATAAGGAAAACGCCGGTTATGTTGTGATACTTACGGAAGGCACGGAAACAAGGTATATCAGCGCATCCGAATATGAGACATGGCGCAGTGATACGCTGGGCGGGGCGCAGAAGATAGACGTAGAATACAAGCCCGTCACCGACAGCACGGAGAAATAACAGCAGAGACCCGCCTAAAAAGGCGGGTTTTTTGCGCCCTAAAATACATAACTGGCAGATTTTGCGCATTTTTGGTAATGACAAATAAGCTCGTCCGTGATAAAATAAGTATACAAACGGGAATATGTTTTCCGCTTAATTTTTACAAAGGGTTGACATTGCCATGAGTACGCAGTCTATAATTCTGGCAGGCAGGCAGGCAGGCAGGCAGGCAGGCAGGCAGGCAGGCAGGCAGGCAGGC
>ERZ780207.536-NODE-536-length-40508-cov-7.522236_pt1 | contig 40508 bp, 33 predicted proteins | sample MGYA00510977_ERZ780207 | MGnify/ENA primary metagenome ERZ780207 (study PRJEB29588, sample SAMEA2151383) | human gut metagenome | biome: human gut; feature: human-associated habitat; material: faeces | place: Denmark | collected 2008/2010 ...
CAAACAATTGTTATCGCTGGTTTCTCGGTTATCCCTTGCAGGAGGAAACGCCGCATTTTTCCACGGTGAGCTATAACTTCCGACATCGCTTTACTGAGGAAACGGTAGACAAGGTATTTGCGTGGATTTTGGATGAGGTAGCCAAGGCAGGCTATCTTGCCTCACACATTCAGAAGGACTATCAGCTCATCGCGCTGCAATAGCTCACCGGCATCGGCGGCGCCGCAGCCCCGCAGGAGGGCATGGCGCTGTATGTCAAGGAGGACGACGGCATTATCATGGCGAAGGTGCGCCCATGTCCGCCTTTTTGCTATTGCAGCGCAATCGACAGCATGATGCGATACGGATGACGATGCCCTTGAATATATGCTCGGTGAGGATCGTTTGAGGGTAACCGCAAAAGCAGACAGCGGCTGGACAGACATGGGACAATATCCTCACATAAAATAAACGGAAGGGAGACTCCCTCGTGAGTCTCCCTTCCGCTATGATAGGATATGGTCATTTGTCGCTGTGCTTGTCGCGCTCCATGGTCTCGGCGATGGCGCGCTTTGCAAAGGCAGCGCCACTTTCTCCCATTGATTCAGCATGGCGCTTTACCTCTTCATAGTAATCCGGCTCAAGCCGGATGCGCATCTCGGCAAATTTGGAAAGATATTTGGCATTGGCTTTTTTTCTAGCTTCGGACAGCGGTTTTTTATCCGGCATTTCTCTTGCACCGACCTTTCCAACAGTTAGTATCTATATCTGTTTCCTGCGCCGATCATGATGCTTTAAATCTGTAGCAGCAAAAATAGCAAAACAAAAGAATCATTTCACATCAAAAAAATATTGAGAACGCGCTTGACACATGGGAACATGTACGCTATACTATACCCAAGTTAAAAAGTAGCAGCACGTGAGAGCTGGACCCTCCCACGTGCCTGCACAGGTGACTAGGGCACCGGCACAGTAGTGAAACTACGCTACGGGGGTATTATACCCATTTCTGAGCCGTCGCGCAAGCCCCGTTTTGGGGGAGCGGCGGCAGAATGGGGCCTCCTTATGAATGTAGCAAAGCGCTATGCGGGTACCGGCCTGCATAGCGCTTTTTGACTGCATTATTTAAGGAGGATTCCATCATGAACGAAATGAAGCAGCTCAGCCACGATTATCTCACCATCAACGAGGTCAAGGATTACCTCAACATCAGCCAGTCCAAGGCGTATGAACTGGCGCACCGCAATGCCTTTCCGATTTGCCGTTTCGACGGCAGCATTCGCATCCCCAAGGATTCCTTCCTTGCGTGGATCGAGACGAGAACTCTTCTGCCCGGCGGCCTGATGCCGGGCGCGTAAGGGGAGGCGGTATCATGGCAGGAAAACGCTCAAACGACGAGGGCTGCATCCGCAAAACAAAAAGCGGCAGCTGGCGCGGAGAAATTATGGACGGCTACACGCCGGAAGGGAAGAGGCACATCGTCCGTTTCACAGCCAAGACACGCGCCGGGGTGCTCGATAAGCTCCGCGCATACCGAGCCGAAATGGAATCCGGGGCACGCATCGACAAGAAGATGTGCTTTTCCGACTGGGCAGACACCTGGTACGGCGACTACAAGAGCGAGGTGCAGCCCTCGACCTATTCCGGCTATCAGTACACGCTCAAGGCGCTGAAAAGAGGCTTTGGGGAGCAGCCGCTCGCAGAGATCCTTCCCATCCACATCAACCGTTTTCTGGACAAGCTGAGTGCCGACGGCTACTCGCTTTCGATGATCCGCAAATGCCGCGCCATGCTCATCCAGATCTTCGATGCCGCTGACAGCAACGGATTGGTTCTCCGCAATCCTGCGCGCAAGACCAAGACCGTGCGCAGCAAGCAGAACGGCTTTCGCGGAGAGCATAAGGAAAAGGACGCGTTCACGGAAAGGGAAGTCACCCGACTGATAGGGGCGCTGCCGGACGATCTGCTCGGCAACAGCATCCGCACGCTTTTGTGCAGCGGGATGCGCGTGCAGGAGCTGCTGGCACTGCGCCCCGAGGACATCAGTGAGGACGGCTCTGTGATCCACGTTGAATACGCCGTGAAGATGGTGAATGGCGTGCCGCAGCTCGGACCGCCCAAGAGCGCCCGCAGCCGTCGTGTCATTCCGATTCCGGAACAGTTTCGCCCCTACGTTCGGTATCTTCGAGAGCACAGCGGCGCACCCTATGTCTGGACCTGCCCCGGTGAGGCCCCGCTCTATGGCATCGGTTCCTTCCGTCGGCGATTCTACACGGCGCTGAAAAATGTCGGTCAGGTACGGCCGCTTTCGCCGCATTGCTGCCGCCACACCTATGTGACGATGCTGCAGGCAGGCGGCGTTCCCATGGAGACCATTGCGGCGCTCACGGGACACGCAGACATTAAAACGACCGAGGGTTATCTGCATCAGTCTGCGCCTGCGCTCGCCAAAGCGGTCGAGGCGCTCAACGCCAAGGCGGATCCCTGAACCGCCGGAAAGGAAACCGTATGGATAAGAAGCCCGCCACGGCGAAGGCCTTTACAGACGAGGAAAAGTGGGAGATCAAGGAAAACGGAAAGTACATCCTCACTGCCATGGATACCATCGGCAAGAATGGGGATGCCTACTGCACGGATGAGAGCCTGTTCCGCGTCAGCAAGACGGTGAGACCTGACCTCACCAAACAGCAATTCTACACGGATAAATCTCTCCTGCTGCAAGCCGCCTTCCTCCATCAGGAGGGGTGTCATCTGTATGCCCAGCGGACATGGGAATATGAGGTGACTGCGGCGGAGCAGCTCGCTGACATCCTTAAAGACCCGGCTTTGCCGGTCATGGAGATTCCGAAGGAGCTCCGCGCCGGGGACATACTTCTCAGCGAGCAGCAGCGCAAGGCGATCGGTCTGGCGCTGAACAGCCGCCTCGCCGTCATCCTCGGCGGCGCCGGCAGCGGCAAGACCACGCTCATTGAAGCCATTGTACACTGTTTCAGAGGAAGCGTTGACAGTTCCGAGGCATATGTGCTCGCCGCCCCGACCGGCAAGGCTGCGCGCAACCTCACCGAGCGCACCGGGATCGAGGCGCGCACGGTCCACGGCGCGCTTGGGAAAAGCCCGGATGCAAACTTTCTGGACGCCGTTTCGTGGAACTGCATCGGACTGGTCGTCGTCGATGAGGCGTCGATGGTGTCCTTGGAGATGCTCGCCGGCATCCTCAACCGTGTTCGCAGGAATTGCCGCGTTGCCCTGCTCGGCGACCCGAATCAGCTGCTGTCCGTCGGGGCAGGAAACATCCTTTCCGACCTTCTGACGCTCGGCGTCCCCTCTATCTGCTTGCAGCAGCAGTACCGTCAAAGCACGGATGCCGCGGCGCTGCGTCAGAATGTCGTGGACTTCCCAAAGCTGAACGGGGAGCAAGAGCTGCGGTGGGATGACAGCTTCCGCCTGCTTCCCGCGGATGACCGTGCCATTCCCGACCTTCTGTGCGAGGAGGCTGCGCGGCGTTACCGGGCGGGCGAGAGCATTCAGGTCCTCTCGCCGGTGAGGGTAAAAACCGGCTTTTCGGTGCAGGCGCTCAACACGCGCCTGCAGAACGAAGTCAACCCGCTGACGGCGGAAAAGCCGACATGGGGAAAATTCCGTGACGGCGACCGTGTCATCGTTACCCAAAACAACGCTTATTACAACATCTGCAACGGCGACGTCGGTGTGCTGCATATTCGCGGAGAGAAGCCGCACCGTGTCGCCGCGCTGGCAGTCAGGGGTACGCTGAAGACATGGCAAATCGACCGTGGACAGGGCGAATACGGCATCGGTCATGACGACGCGCCCCCGCCGCAGCTTGCGCTTGCCTATGCGCTGACGGTACACAAAAGTCAGGGCAGCCAGTACGACACCGTTCTCATGCCGGTGAGCATGGCGACTACAAGAATGCTGTATCGCAACCTGCTCTACACCGCGATCTCACGAGCGGGGAAGGAGGTCATTCTCGTAGGGAGCCGCGAGGCAGTGAACACCGCAATGCAGTGCATCCCGTACCCGCGCAAGTCCAAGCTCGTCGCCCGAACCAATCTGCTGCGCCTCAGGCGCAGCGCGTGAGACGGCGATACCGTGGGGCGCAGGCTCGCCAAAAGTAGCATTGATGTGAATAACTTCGACAGAAAAAAAGTTTTTCACACCAATGTGAAAAACTTTACTTAATGCCGTAGATGTGCTATCATGGTTTCAAGGTGGTGACAGAATCATGGAATTAAAAAACAGATCGCAGTACCTTGATAAGCTCATTTCCGTTCAGGATATGGAGGTCATCAAGGTCGTGACCGGAATCCGGCGCTGCGGCAAATCCAGCCTGCTGAAATTGATGATGGCACATCTGCGGGAACAGGGCGTCGCGGAGGAACAGATCCTCTCGATGAACTTTGAGTCCATGCAGTTTGCAGACATGGACAGTAAGAGCCTTTATCAGTATGTAACGGAACGCGCACCCAAGGGCAAGCGGCTTTACCTGTTTTTAGACGAGGTGCAGAAGGTTCGGGACTGGCAGGATGCCGTGAATTCCTTCCGCGTGGATCTGGATTGCGACATTTATGTGACCGGCTCCAACGCCTATCTGCTGTCCTCCGAACTGTCCACGTATCTGTCCGGGCGCTATGTGGAGATCAAGATGCTGCCGCTGTCCTTCCGTGAGTTTTTGGACTTCCACGGCTATTTGCTGGAGGAGTACAAAGCCCCCAACGGCACTATGAAACAGCGCGCCAAGGGAAAAGACGGCGAAGCGTATGAGCTGCGAGACCTGTTTGAAGCCTACGCACAGTTTGGCGGTATGCCGGCGCTGGCCGAGGCGGAGCTGGATCAGGAGCGCGCCAATATGCTGCTGGACGGCATTTATTCCGCTGTTGTTGTGCGGGATATTCTGGAACGCGGCAAACGGAAAGAACAGCGGGCCGTTACCGACGCGCTGCTACTTCGCAAGATCATTCTGTTTCTGGCTGACAACATCGGCAACAACACCTCGGCGGCGTCCATCGGGCGCACCCTTGTCAGCGAGGGCCTGTTGGACGATGGCAGAAAGACCAAGCCTGCGGTGCAGACCATCTCTGCCTATATCGACGCACTGTTGGAGTCCTATATCTTTTATGAGGTCAAGCGTTTTGACATCAAGGGGAAGGACTATCTGCGGACGCTGGGCAAATACTATATCGTCGATCCCGGCCTCCGCACCTATCTGTTAGGAAACCGGGGCGGCGATGTGGGACACATTCTGGAAAACATCGTTTATTTTGAACTGCTGCGGCGTGGTTATGAGGTGGCTATCGGCAAGGTCGGTGAAAAGGAGATCGACTTCATCGCAACGAAGATGAATGAGAAAAAGTATATCCAAGTCACCGACAACATGAACGCCCCCGAAACCCGCGCACGGGAGCTTGCGCCGCTGCAAGCGGTTCAGGACAATTACGAGAAGATCGTGATTGCGATGGACTGCGACCTCATCAGCGACGTGGACGGTATTAAAATCGTAAAGGCGCTGGACTTCCTGCTCAGCGAAGGGTAATTCCATGCCAAAAAGGGAGGCTGCGCTTGTGAAGCGCAGCCTCCCTATATTCCGTTCTATCCCGCGTCCTCCGGTTCAAAGGGGTGAAGGGCGTGGTAAAGCTTCTGTCGCTCTCCGGCGCTGCGGTACGCGGCAAGGGGGCGAAACGGCGGACGTTTTCCCGTCTTTCTCTGCCTGCGGTAACGCAGCACCAGCACGGCAGGCGCGGCAGGCAGGAGAAGGGGATGCTCCTTGCAGGCAGGCCAATGGGTATGGCAGGTCTCAACGCCCGTGCGGAGGAAGCTGACCAGTCGATTTTCCGCCCGCCCGTCGGTAAAGAGCCGCTGCCCGTAGCGCTCCTCCTTGCAGCCGAAGTTCCCGGTGCGCAGGATATCCGCAAGCAGCGCGCGGCACAGCGCCTCATCCGCGGTCATGCACCACGGGGCATCCTCCCGCGGCAGGGCAAGCTCCTCCACGCAGATGCGGGTAATGACCCGTGCGAAGGGAAGCAGTCCGAATCGGGACAGCTTTGGCAGCAAGTCCTCCCACCGCTCCGGCGTCATATCACGGTGGACAAACGCCGCCCAATCGCAGAGCTGCCGCAGCCCCAGTCCGCTGCTTGTGATATGCTCCAGCTTGTGAAGCAGCAGCAAAACAGCCTGACGTTCCGGCGGCAGGACGGGAAGGCCGCCGCGAAAGATCCCTTCTCCCGCAGCATTCTGGAAATACTCGCGCAAAGGCGCACCGCTGGCGCCCAAAGGGATACCGGGCGGCTCAAAGTGCAGCTCCACAAGAAATTGCTCCCGATGCATGGAGCGATGGAAGGGATGGTTGTCCTCCGGCGGACAATAGCCCCTGGCGCAGAGGATCGCCTCCGCTTTTTTTACATCGGCGGGGAAGAGCAGCAGGTCAATGTCCCCAGCGCAGCGCAGCTCCGGCCGTGGATAGCACGCGGCAGAGGAACTGCCCTTCAAGATCACGCAGGGGAGCCCTGAAAGTGCCTTCAGCACCTCCTGCTGCTCGCCGAGGAGCTGCTCGTTATACCACATGGCGGAGAGCACCTCCTGCCGCCAGAGGGCGGCTGTCTCCTTGGGGAGGGCAGCTCGCTCCCGCTCCGTCAGGCAGTCATAAACCAGCAGATGAACGCTGTGCCTGGCGGCCTCTTCAAAAATGCTCTGCCAGTCCGCATCCGGCGGCAGCGGCAGTTCACATCCAAAGAGGGCGCGGCGCAGGAGGGCCAATAAGCTCTGTTCCGTATCCGTCATCGGGCTGACACCTCCAAGCCGCAAAAAAGTTGGATATAGTATAGCAGAAAACAACAGATACAACAAGCACCTGATTTTCCGCGTCTCCGACCATGGGCGTTCCATAGGATCGCGCGGAGGGGAACATGGTTGAATAATTGAACAAAATCAAATTTTTGTTCAATATAGGGGAGGGCGCATAGCGCATAGCGCGCCAAGCACCCCTTTTCCTATCCGTTCCACTCCGACAAGCTGTGCAGCGTGATGTTCTCCGGCTTTTCCACCGCTTTCATCGCTTCAATGGCGGCAGTGCAGTCTGTGTAAACGTTCAGCTTCTCGCTGCGGTTGAACTGCGGGTCGACCGCAAAGCCTGCGTCCGAGGGCCGCAGCAGCACCAGCGCCGAAGCACCTGGGATCACGCACTCTCTCAGCAGACGGGAAACGTTCGCGCCGAGGATCACCGTATGATACCGCCCGCTGCCAAGCTGCTCGTCCTTCGCCGCTCCCGCGTAGGCCCCGTCGCCGGAAACGGTCACCGTTTTCGTGCCCGCGTTGTAGCTCCAATACGTCCCGGGACCCGCGATCTTCGGGTTTCCCAGCTCCTCCGGCACGTCCATCCCCTGCATATTGTAGGCAGGCGCCGACGCTGCGGCATATTGGTACTCCGTGCCCGCCCTTGCGTTGATGTAGAAATAGTTGAAGCCCGCACTGTTTCCCGGCGAGACCGTGTAGACCATGACCGCGCCATTCGGTTTTGTGAAGGTCGCCGTCCCCTCCTCGATCGAGGGAAATCCGATCTTCAGCGTGACGCCGATCTCCGCGAACGCCTTTGTGAGCAAAAGCCCATGCTCTTTTATGTCTTTTTGCGGAATGCTGTTGCAGGTATACCAGCCCTTTTCCGCGCAGAGCGCGAGCTCGTCGTCCATCAGGCGGCAGAAGTTCTGATAGGCCTCCTCCGTAACGGTCACGGAATCGTCGAACAGCTCCCAGAAAAAGCTCTGTGTATACGCCCTGTCGTAGGCGTTGCCCATGGAAAAATGCCGCTGGAGCCGCTTCAGCAGCAGATACTTGTACTGATTGGATGTATAGCTCATACCCCGCCCCGCTTTCTTCTGACACTGCCGTAGCGCTTGACCGCGTGGCGGAACTCTCCAAGGGAAAAGTCCGGGAACAGCGTTTCGGTGAAGTAAAGCTCTGAATAGGCGGACTGCCACAGCAGGAAGTTGGAAAGCCGCTGAAAGCCGCCCGTGCGGATGATTAAGTCAGGCTCGGGAAGATCCTGATACAGCGCCGCCGTGATCTCCTCCTCCGTCCGCGCGCCCTTGGCAACGGCGTCCACGATCTCCATCCGCCCGGAGTAGTTGCAGCACAGATTCAGCGTCAGGCCGTCACAGTGGGCGGTCTCGCGCTGGATGCGCTCCATTTTTTCGATGCTCTCAGGCGGCACGCGCTTGTCCGTCCCGGAGATGAGCACGCGGATGTTGTTTGCCGCAAATTCCCGATACCGTTCAAAATACCGGTTCGCCATGGAAAAGAGCGCGTCCACCTCCTCCTTGGGCCGGTTCCAGTTCTCCCACGAAAAGCAGTAGACGGACAGCGTGGGGATGCCCAGATCCACGCACCAGTGCATCATGTCCTCCACCTTGTTCAAGCCCTGCTCGTGCCCCAAGGAGCGCTCTAGACCGCGCTGCTCCGCCCAGCGTCCGTTTCCGTCGGCGATGACCGCAACATGGTTCAGCCGGTTCACGATTTCGCCCCCTTCTCGGCGGTCGCCGGATAAACGGCGGTCACAACGCCGCTGTTCGCAGCATTGCTGACGCTCGCCGCGCCCGCTGCCGTGAAGAAGTTCTCCGCCACGCCGTCAAATGTATATCCGACCTTTGCCTTCAGCGTGATGGTCGCCGTGTAGACCGTAGCGTAGTTAAATGCCACAGCGCTCGGCGACCACGCGACCGTGCCGGTGAACTGTCTGCCCTCCTGGACGACCTTCTTGGGATATTTGCGCGCAACCGGCGCGGGGATGCCCTCGATGACGGGTTCCGTCACCGTGACACGTTCCGCCTCTTCAAGCCCGAAGATGGCGACGGTCAGTTCCCGGCTCGGCGCGTTCACAGCGGAAATGGTGATGGTGGTGAAGCCCACCGTGTTTGTATTCTTGTTCGGAGCGGTAACAGCGGTGTTCACAATGGTCAGCGCCGCTGCGATCACCGCCTGCGTGTTGACGGTGGAGGAATCGGACGGCAGACCGAGCTGCACGCCGTTTTCGCCGATCTTGTAGCCCTCGGCGGTCAAGGTGTAGGTCGTCCCCTGCTCGGCGGTGTCCCAGCCGGTGAGCGTGAACAATACCGGCGCGCCGACCACATAAGCGGAGCTGCCGCCCCCGCTCTCCTCCAGCGTGCCGACCAGCTTCTGCCCCTTGGCGTAGGCGGTCTTGCCCTTGCGCACATCGCCCGCCTCCGCCGTCGCGTCGCCCGTGTCCGTCCCGGTCTGGATATTTGCGATGGTTTCCGGCATCTGCGCGAGCGTCAGCTTGTCCGTGCCGCCGTTTTTCGCGCGGATCGCGTCCGCGATCGCCGTCAGCTTGTCAGTAAGTGCCATTTTCGACCACCCCCAGCCGTCCGTCGATGTATTCCCGCATGGCGCTTACATCGTCCTCGGTCCAGTAGTCCACGCCGCGAATCGGCGTTTTGCCGTCCACGCCGTCCTTGCCGTTTACGCCATCCTTGCCGTTTACGCCATCCTTGCCGTTTACGCCATCCAGTCCCTTCGGCAGTGGGAAAGCACTCTCCTTGTAGCTGTGGCTATCCAGTTCCCACAGCATCCAAAAGCCGTTTTCACCGGGGATGGGCGGATGACAGTTCATCTCCCGGACGTTGGACTCCAAGCGGATGAACTCGCCGGGCGAGGCGGGCCATTCGCCGTCCGTCAGACTTTCCGCCACAAAAACGCTGATCACATTGCTGTGCTGTACGGTCACGCCGTCGGTGCGGAGCGTTCCCACCAGCTGCAGGCTGTACCAGCCCCACAGCGCCAGATGCTTTTCCGTCAGCACACAGCCCACGTCCCCCTCCATGGGGCTCAGGGGAATGACCTCGTACCAGTCCCCCTTCCGTACCCGCATCTCCCAGTCATAGCCCTGCGGCGTGCCGCGCACCAGCAGCACACGGGAAAGGTGGTCGTACTGGCGTGCCAGAATACTGCCGTCGTGTGAGATCTCCCAATCTTTGAAATAAATCATATTTGCTCCCCCCTATTCTTCTATTATTCATCAAATTTTGGAAGAACGCTTCCGACCTAACTCTCAGAATCACGACACGCCATCAATATGCAGCAAAAATTTTTTCGTTATGACATCATTTCGACCATTCTCCTCTTGACGGTATGACATTATAATGTCATAATGTTAGCAACGAGCGGTTGCTGCGGGCCAGCCCGCAGCCGTGCAAAACGATTTCATCTGGAATTTTCAAGGAACGACATCAAACAACGCACGAACGGAGGTCTTGTCGATGGAACAGGAAAAGAAGGTCAAGTTGCTGGTCTACGCCACGGAGGACGAGCGGGCACGCATCAAGATGGCTGCCGCCAAGCTGCACATGAGCATGAGCCAGTTGATCCTGGACAGCGTGCTGGAGCAGGTCGCCAGCATTGAGGAGCTGGAAAAGAACGGAGGGAGCCAGTTATGAAAACGATCGCTGTCATGAACCAGAAGGGCGGCACCGGCAAGACCACCAGCGCCATCAATCTGGCGGGCGAGCTGGTTCGCCGCGGCAAAAAGGTTCTCATCGTGGACATGGACACTCAGGGCAACGCCACCAGCAACCTCCAACTGACGGACGTGTCCCCCTTCACCCTGACCGACGTGATCGTATCCAAAACCGCCGTCCTGGCGGACACCATCTGCCACACCAGCATCGAAAACCTCGATCTCATCCGGGGCGGCGGTCTGCTGGCGCCGGCGCTGGCAGCCATGCAGGAAATGCCCTTCGGCCGGGACACTACCCTGCGCCGCCTGCTGCCGCAGCTTCCCGATACATACGATTTTGTATTCTTCGACTGCTCCCCTTCTCTCGAAAGCCTTTTTAACATCAACGTGCTGGTCGCCGTTGAGTATGTTCTCATCCCCATCAAGGTGGACAAGAACTCCATCGAAGGCTATGACGTGATGCTGGAAACCATCCAGTCCGTCCGCGAGATCGCCAACCCCGACATTCGCGTGCTGGGCATCTTTATGACGGCGGTGGAGGTCTGCTCCAGTCTCGATAAGGAAATGATCTCCCACTTCCCTGCCATGCTGCCCGATCTTGCGTTCCGCACCTTCATCCGCAAGAATATTGACGTCAAAAAAGCGCCTCTGGCGCTCCAGCCCCTCTGCTTCTTCTCTCCCCGCTGCGCCGCGACTGTCGACTATGCCGCTTTGTGCGACGAAATGCTGGAAAGAATGGGGGGCTGATGAATGGCGAGCAAGAAGAATCCCTCCATTTTCTCCACGCTGCAAAAGACCACTGCCAATGCCAGCGCCGTGAACGGTGAATTCACCCACCAGATCCCGCTGGACGCGCTGGAGGATAACCCCCTGAACCGTTTTTCCATGGCGGAGGATGAGGAATTTCTCTCCACCATGCACTCCATGGAGAAGGACGGCTTGATGGAGGATATCATCGTCACCCCGTCGGACACGGAAGGCCGTTACCGCATCATCAGCGGTCACCGGCGCGTCCACGCCTCCCGAAAGCTGGGCCGCGCCACCGTGCCCTGCAAGATCCGCCATTACGACAGTAAGCTTTCCGAGCTGCGGGCGCTGATGGGCGCCAACATCCACCGCCGGAATATCTCCGCCTTCGACATGGCGCGCCAGTTGGAGACCCTGCGCAGCACGCTGGCGGAAGAGGGCGGGCTCCCCGATAATGTGAAGGAGCAGTCGGAGCTGATGGCATCTCAGGTCGATTTGAGCCGCGCCACCGTGGAGCGGTATCTGGATCTTCTGAATCTGGATGAGACCGTTACCGCGTGGGCGGAGCATGGGCAGATGACCATGACCGACGCCTATGAGCTGGCGCGTCAGAAAAACATCCATCTTCAGCCCGTCGTAGAGGAGTATGTTGCCCGGAACGACGCCAAGGGCGACCTGCCCGCGCTGGTGCACCGCGCTATCGCATGGGCAAAGGCAGCCGAACTCCCCCCTCCCCCGGCAAAGCCCGCCCAGAGCGCCAACCCCCTGCGGACGGTCGACTCCTTCGGAAGATCGGTCCGGCGCAGCATCGCCCAACTGAAGGAGCTGGATCTCAGCACAGACGTGGACAAGGACACCGCCAGGAAAAAGCTTGACACCTGCCTTGAAAATCTGGAGGAGCTGCGCCGCACCGTGGAGACGCTCAAAACGGTTTTGGACGACTGACTTACGGAAAACAAAAACCGCCCAAAACGGGCCCTATACAAAAAAATCCGACGCAAATGCGTCGGATTTTTTTCTTCTCTGGACAACGCCGCTTTTGCAGCACGATACGCTGAATTTCAGAAAATGCCTTGGAATTATGACCTTTGCGCGGAAAAACGTGTGCTGCGCCTGCCCCTGAACAGGCTTGACCGGCAGCACTGTGCAAGTCGTGCTGCCGGTCAAAAGAGACTTCTCTATTGCCTTTTGAGGTGTCTGTACCTTTATCCGTACTGGTAGAAGAGAGAGGCGAAGCCGCCCGAATGGACCAGGCACGCACCGTCGCTTTTTACCTCGCCGCAGCGGAGCAGATCGCACATACCCCAAGCCGTCTTGGCCGTGTAGATGCGCTCAAGGAGCACGCCCTCCAACTGCGCCATCTGCTCGATCATCGCGTCCGACTGTTCGGTGGGAATTCCCCAGCCATCGCCGCGGTACTGCCCGTGAACGGTCATGACGGACGAGATGGGAACAGGAGGCGTAAGGCCGGTGTAGCGCTCCAATCCGCGGAAAAGATCGTCGAGTATGCTCTCAAGCTCCTCCTTCGTGTTCTCCACAGAGACGACGTGCACATGGAAGGGTGCACCCAGAAGGGCTGTGCCGTACACGATGCCCGCTGCCATTCCGCCGTTCCCGCCGGGGACGAACAGATCGTGGATCTGCGCGCCGGCGGGAGAATTCACCAGCTCGATCGGCAGGTGGAAATAGCCGACGGCAGCATGAACGGAGGTCGCGCCATTTTCCACGACAAAGGGCTTTTTCCCCTCCTGCCGCAAGCGCTCAGTCAGCTCCTCCACATAGACATTGCGTTCCGTTTCCGGGATAGTCCCCACATAGTGCTCCTCCACGCCGGAGAGCTTGTTAAGCAGGATGTTGCCCGCAAGGCGCGTGGGCTGATCGTTGTTGTGCACCAGAATACACTTGATCCCCAGCCGGCAGCAGGCGGACGCGGCGATAGAGCACAAGTTGGAGTTCTCCTGCCCGGAGGCGATCACCACATCGCAGCTCTGCGCCTGTGCCTCGCCCAGCAGGTATTCAAGCGGACGGACCTTGTTGCCGCCGGAGCCGACGCCGTTGAGGTCGTCGCGCTTGATGTAGAGCGGGCAGGTATTCAGCTTCCGCTCCAGACGCGGCAGACGGTGCACAGGGGTAGCAAAATCGCACAGCCTGCTGCGCGGAAAGGCTGTCAGGGCAGCTTCCAGTTCGATTCCTGTCATATGCGCACTCCTTAGAGGGGCTTGCCGGTCTGCTTGTCGTACTTCTTGCACTTGAGCGTGAAATGCACCGTCTCATTGCTCTTGAACACGCCGAAGCCGATAAACGCCGTGACGACCGCGAGAATGGGAGAGAGCAGCGCGATCAGGTTGAAGGGCAGATACTGGGCGACGGACACGCCGAACAGGCCCGTATACAGGATGGCAGAGGCGTCCCAGGGCACGATGGAGCCGAGCACGGTTCCCGTGCACTCAAGCGTGCGGGACATGACGCAGGGATTGACGTCCATATCGTCGAACGCGTTTCTGAACGCGATGGCGGGAAGGCTGAGGGTGCAGGACTGACCCGCACCGCCAAACATCAGCACAATGCCGGTCACGGTCAGGGAAAGCACCAGACCGCCGACAGACTTGACGACCTTGCACAGGCTGTCCATCAGGCGATGGAGCACGCCGGTGCGCTCGAAAATACCGGAGAACATACCCGCGCCGATGCACAGGAAGATCGTTTCCGCCATACTGAGGGCGCCGCCGCGGGAGAGGAGCTTGTCCACATCCGCATTGCCGGTTGCGCTCACAAAGCCGTTGATGGCGGCGGAGATCACATCGTTCAGGGAAGCACCCTGGAAGACCATCGCCCAGATGCAGCCGATGACCAGACCTCCGGCAAAGACGGGGATGGTGGGCTTGCGCATGGCGGAGAGCACCAGAACGAACAGGAGCGGCACCAGCATCAGCACGCTGACATGGCAGGAGCCGAGCAGGCTGTCGGAGAGGACCTTCACGGCGGAGAGGTCAACATCGCCCGAGGCGTAGCGCATCCCCAGCAGCCCATACACCACGATGGAGATGAGCGAGGCGGGAACGGTCACGTAAAGCAGGGACGTGATGTGGTCGAACAGCTTGACGCCGGAGGTCGCGGAGGCCAGCAGCGTGGTATCGGACAGCGGGGAGAGCTTATCGCCGACCAGCGCGCCGGAGATGATAGCGCCTGCCGCCATCTCAACAGGAACGCCGAGGCCCTGCGCGATACCGATCAGTGCGATGCCCATCGTGCCCGCGGTGCCCCAGGATGTACCGGTGACGATGGAGGTAATGATGCAGATGATGAAAGCGATCGGCAGGAAAATTTTCGGGTTGATGAGGTTCACGCCGTAGTAGAGCATGGTCTGCACGCTGCCGGCGGAAATCCACACGCCGATGAGCATACCGATGAGGATCATCACGATCACGGTCTGGTTGACGCGGCCGATGCCCTTCATGGCGGACTCTTCCAGCTCATCCCAGGAGTAACCGAGGTAGATGCCGAAGAGCCCCTCCACGCAGATCGCCGCCGTCAGGCCGAGCATGATGCTCACGCCCTGAAAAATGAGGGTCAGCAATACCGCAAGCGGCAGCAGGAAGCCGAGCAACGCCAGCCCCGTGGACAGTTCTTTCTTTGCTTTCACTGTAATTTCCTCCTTCAAATAAAATATGGTTTATCAGGTCATTTTCAGGTGTCGATCTCTGCGATCGCTTCGATCTCGCACAGCACGCCCTTGGGGAGCGCACGCGCCGCCAGGCAGGAGCGCGCGGGCTTCTGGGTGAAGTATTGCTCATAAACGGCGTTGAAGGTGGCGAAGTCTGCCATATCCGCCAGGAAACAGGTCGTCTTGACGACCTTTTCCATGCTGCTGCCCGCAGCGGTCAGAATGGCTGCCACGTTTTTACAGGACTGGTGCGCCTGCGCTTCAATGCCCTCAGGTACAGCGCCGGTCTCGGGAACAGCAGGGATCTGACCGGAGGTGAACACTACCCTGCCCATGCAAACCGCCTGAGAGTAGGGGCCGATCGCGGCCGGCGCCTGAGAAGTTTCGACTTTTGTCATAGAATGATCTCCCATCCTGCCGCTGGTGCGGCATAGTATTTCTTGCCCTGGCAGCCCCGCACACACATATGGAATAGGCTGCCGGTCAGGTTAACTTTAGATTAGCAATGAATTATAATTTAGTCAATAGTTTTTTTCTCATCCGCATTAATTTATCTCATTTGCATTAATTTTTTCAATGTTTTTGTTGCACTTTGCTATTTTTTGAGTTATAATCAAAGAAAATTTGTTCAAGAAAGGATAAATCCTGTGGCACCGAAAAAATTTGAGCTGACAGAAGTGGATCGTGAGATCCTTCGGTCCTACCAATACATGCTGGACGGTCTCGCGCTCTACCTTGGCGACAGCTATGAGATCGTGCTCCACAGTCTGGATGAGCTGAGCCACTCCGTAATCAAGATCATCAACGGTCATTACACCAAGCGTGAGGTGGGCGCGCCGATCACCGACCTGGCACTCTCCATGCTGCACGATATTCAGAAAAGCCAGGCCCCGCACTCCATGGTCTACTTCAACAGGAGAGAGGGGCACACTCTTAAATCTGTGACGATCCCGGTGATCGGCGAGAGGGAGCGCATCATCGGACTCGTCTGTATGAACTTCCAGTGCGATGTGCCGTTTTCGCAGTTCATCTCCACATTCCTCCCCACCACCTCCGACCTGACCATATCCCGAGAGACCGAGAGCTTTAATGCCGACATTGATGAGGTCATCTCCACCGCGATGGCAAAGGCGAGAGAGAGCGTTTCTGCATCGCCGAATATTCCCTCCACCAACCGCAATAAGGAGATCATCCGCCAGCTCTACCAACAGGGCATCTTCAACATCAAGGACGCAGTCGTGTATGTCTCCGCCAGTTTGGGGATCTCAAAGAACACGGTCTATCTGCATCTTCGCAACCTTAAGCACGAACTTCCGTCGTAACGCGCGCGGGAGCGCATCGCAATACTGAAAAAGCAAAAAAGCAGCCGACCTCCCTCCCCTCCCCCGGTAAAGCCCGCCAAGTCCATAAATACAAAAGGATCCCCGAACCGTTCATTGTCAGACCGGTTCGGGGATCGCTCTTATCCTTGCGCTCTGCCGTTTACTGCATCATTTCGCAGTCAACGGTCTTGAAGATCTGAATTGTCCTTACCGTAGTCCTCTTCAGAAATTCCCAGATGGAACACCCGACGAACGCGGGTCTCGTCCAAGCCCTGAATCGCCTCGGCAAGCTTCTCTGCTCGGCGGTTATCCTCGTTCAAAAGGAGAATGTTGTGCCGCAGCGCATAGATCGCGGGGGCAGCGGCAACGCCGCCCTGGCGCAGATCTCCGCCGAGCAGGCGGCGCGTCTGGCGAAGCTCATAAATGAATTCTTTGCTCCCGCAGACCAGTGAGCCGATCGGCGCGCCAAAATCCTCGGACACACAGAACATACATCTGTCGGCATACTGCGCGATCTCTTTTGCCTCCACACTGAGCGCGTGCGCAGCATTGAAAATTCGTGCACCATGTCAAGCAGGCGATAGAACGCACCGACCATCGCAACGATCTCAATTTGAGGTAAATGGTCATCTTCTGCGCGAAGGGCTTTACGCCGCACCGGGAAAAAAGGCCTCCCCCTCCCCTGCCCCGATCAGCGGTGATCGCTCCGGTGAAATCCGATTTGATTTCGTGCAGCGCCTCTCCCCCGCTTTCGCCGAATTCCGACATGATTTCGTGCACGCCCGTTCCCCTGCTTCTGACAAATTACGACTTAGTTTCGTGCGGCATCTCCTCCATCTTCTCGACGAGTTCCGACTTGGTTTCGTGCACCCGCTTTCCCCTTTCCCCGACGAATTCCGACTCGATTTCGTGCAGCGCTCTCCCCTGCCTTCGACGAATTCCGACTTGGTTTCGTGCACCCACGATTCCCTGTTCCAGCTGATTTCCGACTTGGTTTCGTGCAGACTTCTTTCGATTTCTTGCCGAAATCGGAACGCCTTCCCACAAAAACTCACGTGAGACTTGTCCAAATTCACTACATCTGGTGTTTTAATCACGCGCCGATATCCAATCTCTTGGAACTGATTTTCTTCTCATCTGCACGTTTTCAAGTCGTACTTTCCCAAACATCTGCCTAAAACATCATGCACGAGAGCACGTCGGAATTCCGAAAATTACACACAGCGAACTGCACGTTTCCAAGTCGGTCTTCCGCCCTTTTTCTCATCACTCCGGAAAAGCTCAGAACGGCAGCGGCGACACTTGGACAATTTTCTCTTTGTTTTTTACAAGCGATATTCTCTCGCGAAAAGGAATCAATTTTCCGCTCTGTTCGACCGAAGGATACAACGCCTCCCTCGGCGGCGCTGAATGGTAGAAACAGTTCTTTGGACAAAGCCGGACAAGTCACACGTGAGACTTAGGAACTCGTCCTGTTTCACACCTGATTTCAGAGAGGAGAAAAATGTTATGTCTACCACTTGCATCCCCCCTGCCCGCCACATCCGCACGGACGATATCCCGGAGGAGTACCGAGACATCGTGGACGCCATCGGTATGGAGGCGTTCGTCCACCTGACGCTGCTGTGCGGCGGACAAACGCTGTACGTTCCCAAGCGGGAATCGCTGGAGCGCGGCGCCCGCGATCGGGACATTCGCGCCCTGTTTAATGGCTCTAACTACCGAAGTCTCGCGGCCCAATTCCGCCTTAGCGAGCGCCAGATCCGAAAAATCATCAACGGTAGCCGCTGCTGACGGACAAATAACGCGCCACTCGGACAGGTCTCACGTGAGACCTGTCCGAGTGATGAGAATATTTTCCTCGCGATTTGCGAAAAAAACTTTTTCTTTCCCTTTTTTTCAACTTATGCTATACTAAGCTTCTAAAAAAGCAATCTTTTCCCAAAAGGAGGGTCGCACCATGTCCCAGTTCCCCGAACCGGCAGAGCAATTGAAGGACACCCCCCTGCGTTTTCTGGAATCCGAACAGTTTCAGGAGATGCTGGATACATACAACAAGCTGAAGCCGCTGGAAAAAGAGCACCCCAGAAAGTTCAAAAATCAGATGAACGTCTTTGACTTCGGCGACATTTACCCCCTGATGGACAGTTATCTTCAGACACACGATCTGTCTTCGCCGGAGGCGGTGGCAGAGGCGGTGACCATCGGCGCGTCGGAGACCGTCACGTTCGCCGCCACGCTGCTGGATATTTTTGATAAGACCGTCACCGCGAGGGTGCAGGAATACGATGTGCTGGGCAACAGCCCCGCCACCTATTTCATCTGCGGCGTCTGGGCGAATATGAAGCGCGGCAGGGAATTTCATCCCTCCTCCAACGGCATCACCGTGACCTATTCCGAACCTGACGCCTACGGCAACCAGAACATCCGCTACCGCAACAAGGATTACGAAATGACCATCATCTTTGAGGCCGTCGCGGAATACACGAAAAATCTCTCCTGGACGGCGCACCGCCTGCTGATCTACACTCTGATGCGCGGCAACGCTGACAACTGGCGAAACAACACCGCGAGCTTTACTATCGAGGAATATATGGACTGGGCGGGGCTCCGCTCCAGAGACGCCGCCTACCGCCAGATCAAGAAGGATATGCAGTCCATCACAGGCATGAAGATCACCGCGGAATCCTTCAAAAAGTATTTTGAATCCTTTTATATCACCCATCTGGCGACCGAGGCATCCATCAAAAAGTACACCGGCGAGGTGCGCATTTCCTTCGCCGAGAACGTGCGCCACTTCCTGACCCAGTATTACCAGCTGATCCCCGACTGGATGGGTCATCTGAGCGAAAATGCCTACCGCATGGCGTTTTATCTCTTCTACCGCGCGCGGAAAGCGCCCGTCGATGACGACGGCAGCTTCCGCGTAAAAATTCAGGACATCATCCACTACATCGGCCTGCCGACCAAGGAGGACGTCAAAAACCGCAACTATGACGAGGCGATCATCCGCCCGTTCAATAAGGCAGTGGAGGAGATCGAGGACGTCTCGGGCGGCTCGATCCACATGGATTTCGACTATGACGACATCAATACCTTCCTCGGCGGCAAGATGAACGTCGGCATTGACGCCACCATGCAGAGCTACATCCAGCAGATCGAAAAAAACAAGACGGTCAAGCAGATCGAGGCGAAGAAAAAGCCCGCTAAAAAGCCGCCCCAGAGCACGCAGTGACCCCTCAGCAACTGCACGAAACCACGTCTGAATTCCTCAAATTTCTGCGCGGCCGCTGATTGGAAGACAAAGCATCCGTGGAAAAGATATCCACAAAAAGCGGAAATTTGACGACAAAAGTCCGTTTTTCCCACCAAAACGCTTACTTTTCACGGAAGTTATCCACCGTCTGTGCCCATCCTGTGAAAAAACCGAGGGTCACAGCCTGTCCAATTCCGACTTCGAGCCGTGCTAAGACGACTTCATTTCGTGCAAAGCCGACCTCAAGTCGTGCAGGAGACCCAAAATCACCCAATCCATTTTTCCATGTTTTTCAAACTTTTATACAGATATTTTCTGTCGAATCATACTTTTATATTTGTTTCATCTAATTTTTTTCGGATTTTCTTTTTTTACCGAAAATCCCCTTATTGATATCTTAAGATATCTTACAGACCTCGCGGGAATCGCTCCTCCGCGGGGTCTTATGCTATAATAACGACAAGAAAAGGAGGCGATCCCATGCCGGACACCTTTAACGACCTGCGCCCCCGCATCGTTGACTATCTCTACGACCGGGGTATTGACCCGCAAAAGCGCTTTCGCTGCCTGAATCCAAAGCATCTCGACCGCGATCCCTCCATGGGATACGATGCAAAGCGGCAGAAGGTACACTGCTTTGCCTGCGGCGCGGACTATGATCTCTTCGATCTGCTGGCAATCGACGAAAACCTCACCTCGCCGCACGACGCTCTGGCGCTTGCGAGCAAGCGCTACGGGCACGGCGACGCGGGAGAGGCGCGCCCCGCTGACCGCCTGAGCAGGGAAACGCTGCCCGCGTCCTACCCCGAGCGTTGCTTTTCTCACCGCCGAAAAACCGATTATTTTGCCAAACGCGGGCTTTCCGACGCCACGGTGACGAGATTCCGCCTTGGCTACGACCCTGAGCATGATTGCGTGGTGCTGCCATGCGAAAACGGGCGCTGCGTGCGCCGCGCCGTCGCGGAAAAGCGCTATCTCAACGAAAAAGGACAGCCTTCGCCCCTCTTCCAGCCGGAGCTTTTGACTGCGGGCGGGGAAGAGCCGGTCTTCCTTTTGGAAGGCGCCTTTGACGCGCTCTCGGCAGAGGAGCTGGGCTATCGGGCCGCCGCACTGAACGGTGCGGGCAACCGCGAAAAGGTAGCGGCTCTGCTGCGCGGACTGGATCGACCCGCCCCCATCCTGCTGCTGACGGACAACGACGCGGCGGGCAACGCGTGGGCAGCCGCCCTCGCGGAGGAATTCCCCTGGCTGTACCGCTGTCCGGGCGTTCCCACCGGCAAGGATCTGAACGAATTTCTCTGCGCCGACCGCGAGGGCGCGGCGCGATTTCTGGCGCAGGCGGTCGAGGATCGGCAGGCGCAGCAGCCGCCCCCCTATGCCGAGACCTCCGCCGCGGGACAGATGGAGGCATTCCGCGCTTATATCGAGGCGCAGGCAAAGCGCCCCGCGCTCAAAACCGGCTTTGAGGGGCTGGATCAGACGCTGGACGGCGGACTTTACGACGGACTTTATGTGATCGGCGCGGTCAGCTCGCTGGGCAAGACCGCCTTTTGTATGCAGATCGCCGATCAGCTTGCCATGCAGGGGCGCGACGTTCTCATTTTCTCCCTTGAAATGATGACATGGGAGCTGATGGCTCGTTCCGTTTCCCGCGAATCCTTCCTGCTCGACACCTCCGCGCGCCGCCGCCTTGCCAAGACCGCGCGCGGGGTTTTAGACGGCAGGCGCTGGGCGGGCTACAGTGCGCAGGATCTCGCGCATCTGGAGCTGGCGCAGACGCGCTACGCCTCCTATGCAAAGCACCTCTATTTCCGCGAGGGCGACCACGAAACGGGGCTGGACTACATCCGCGCGGAAGTCGCGCGCCACATCGCCGAGACCGGACAAAAGCCCGTGGTGCTCATCGACTATCTCCAGATCATCGCCCCGGTGGACGTCCATTTCACGGACAAGCAGAACCTTGACCGCATCGTCTGCGCGCTGAAAAAGCTCTCGCGCCAGCACGGGCTGACCATCCTCGCCATTTCCTCCTTCAACCGCGAGAATTATAATCTGGAAGTCTCCATGAACGCCTTCAAGGAATCCGGCGGCATCGACTACTCCGCCGATGTACTGATGGGACTTCAGGCGCGCGGGGCGGGGCGGCCCGGCTTCAACATCGACGAGGAAAAGCGTAAGGACCCCCGCGAGCTGGAGCTCAAGATCCTCAAGAACCGCTCCGCCGCGCTCGGACAGCCCATCCCGCTGCGCTACTATCCGGCGTTCTCCTGTTTTGAAGAGGGATAAGGCGGTCTCACGTGAGACTTGTCCGAGCAATTCGCGGCGTTTAATTTTCGAATGTAAGACCCCTGGAAGGATATAGAAAAAAAGCAAGAACCGCTTGCAAAAAGAGAAAATATCTGATAGACTTTATGTAGACTGTATTACTGTCAGTACGTGCGCCTATCCGCACGCCCGGACAGGGACAGGTTTTGGATGCTGCGAGCAGCGCTTGGGGCGGAAACGCTGACACCCTTTTGCGGTACTCGAAGATCATCAGTAAAAAAAAGGAGTGGTTAAGAAGATGAAAAAGCAGCGTATCTTGAGTGCTCTGCTGGCATTGTGCATCGTCTTTTCCCTGGTGCCCACAGCGCTGGCGGAAAAAGCTGACGATTTCACGGACGTCAGCAGATCCGACTGGTACTACCAATTCGTAGACTATGTGACGTCGAAGGGTTACTTCAACGGCACCTCAGAGACGACCTTCGCCCCCGCGGAGAACATGACCCGTGCAATGTTTGTCACGGTCCTGTTCCGTTTCGACGGTGCAAAGGGTGATCGCAGCCAGAGCGCATTCACCGATGTGGCTCCCGGCGAGTGGTACACCGATGCCATCAACTGGGCGGCCGCCAACAGGATCGTGGATGGTGTGGGCGACGGCAAGTTTGCCCCTAACGATCCCATCACCCGTGCGCAGATGTGCACCATGATCGAGCGTTACCTCGCCCTCTATAAGAAGGCATGGAAGGTGACTCTGCCCGAGACCGGTTCCGTCTCCGTCATGGTCGATGAGAACGCGATCCCCGCGTATGCGCTCGCCGCGGTCAAGCAGTGCCAGCGTCACGGCTTGGTCAACGGCTTTGAGGACGGCACGTTCCGTCCCAACGAACTGTCCACCCGTGCGCAGGTGGCAGCGGTGATCTACCGTATGTCTTACCTCGTGCAGAACGCCAAGCCGGACAACACCCCGAGCGTTAATCCCGGCGGCACGGTGAACCCCCCGGTGAATCCCCCGGTGACTGCCTACACCTATGCCCTGTATTTTGACGCCAACGGCGGCACGCTGATCGGTGCGTCTCCCGTCTCCACGACGACGACGAGCACCGCTTACAGCTTCCCCGTGACCGCTACCGCCACCCGCGACGGCTACAACTTCCTGGGCTGGGCGACGGAAAAGACCGCCACGGCTGCGACGTACCCCGCGAACAGCACCATCACGCTGACCGCTGACTATCCCATTATCACCCTGTACGCGGTCTGGGAGGCGAAGGCTCCCGTGGTCGTTTCCGATGACCTGATCGGCAATGCCGTTCTCGCGTCCGTCAAGCAGGTCAACGACAGATTCAGCGAGATGAAGAGCGCCGTTGTCAGCGCCGTTGAAACGGTCAACAAGGACAACAAGTACCTGACGGATGCACAGCTCCAGCAGGTCAAGAACATTGTCAACGACATGGTCAAGGTCGAGGACGTGAAGGCAAACTTCACCTCCGGCGACAACAAGACCGAGCGCGAGGTCACCTGGAACGTCGCTCTCGAGGTGAAGGACGGTCAGGTCGTCTCCGCCATCGAGCAGGCGAACAAGCTTGCCAACGCGATCATCACCGGCACCACGAGCAAGCCCACTCCCGACGATATCGACGGTTTCCTGACCAGCGTTAAGAACGCTGTCGAGTCCGAGACCGGCATCGTGCTCACCGACAAGTCCCTGCAGGAGATCAAGACGCAGGTCGTCGACCTTCTCAAGAAAGAGGGCAAGAGCCTGTGGGCGAACTTCCACGACGGCGAGGGCAACTATGTCTGCGGCAATGTGGACGTTGTGTTCAACGGTAAGACCTACGCCACCATCAAGGTCGGCGACGGCAACACCACCCTCGAGGGCAGCAAGTCCCAGATCGCCAAGGAGCTTGGCACTGCCATCTCCAAGGAGATCTACAAGCAGATGAAGGCGAAGGGCACTGCCTACACGGATAATTTCACCTTCAATATCGACCTGAAGGTGAACTTCGCTCCCGCCGCCAACGCGGACATTGCAGCGAAGACCAACGCTTACACCTACAACTATAAGCTCGTCGTGACGCCGAAGCTCAACAGCAACGGTCTGCTCGAGTACAAGTACGAGGGCGATGAGAACTATCTGCGTCTCAACATCAGCAAGGACGTCCAGAAGGCTTATAACGACGGCCTCGACCAGATCGCCGCGCAGTTCGCCTATACCGACGGCACCAAGGATAAGGTCGTCGCCAAGGTCAAGAAGGAAATGGAGACGCGTCTCCCCGAGATCTATGCGGAGATCGAGACGTCTCTGAAGAAATACGATATCACCCTGACTAACGCCACCGAGGACGCGCTCAAGGCAGCTCTTCTTGCAGAGGCAGACAAGTGGGTCGAGACCAACTGGACGACGTTCGTTAACTCTGCCACCGGCGGCGGCACCCTCAAGGGTTTTGACAACACCGCCCTCATCAACGCCGTGTGGCCGCTGATCGAGAAGGACATCGACGCGCTCGATGTGAACGCTCTGATCGAGAACCAGATCAGCGAGAAGCTGACGGAGAAGAAGATCAACGAGGCGTGGATCGTCGATAAGGCGAACAACAGCGGTACGCTGAAAGATGCGAAGGATCTTGTTAAGGGGTTTGATGCGGTCACCTTCGAGCCTGCCGGCGTAAAGCTGGATATCCAGTCGGTCGCTGACATCAACTTCCTGCTTGCTCAACCCGAGATTAAGGCTCATGTTACCAAGGGAGGCTTTGGCGCCACGATTACGCTCTCCGGTAAGGGCGGTAAGCCCTTCAGCGATGCCCTCAAGCAGGAGATCGTTGACACTGCGACCAAGGAGCTTGACACTGCGCTGAATTCCTCCGCCACGCTGAAGGATCTGCTGGCGAAGAACCCCGGTCTGGAGAAGTATCTGATCTACAGCGCGCTCGTGCAGATGGGTCTCACCTTCGATGCTGAGAAGGCCGCCAATGCTTCTGCGCTGGATAACCTGAAGCCCACCATCAAGGACGAGGGCAAGGCAAAGCTTGCCGAAAAGCTGAATAATAAGCTTGCCTCGATCGATGTGTCTTCGATCCTGAATGACGGCTCTGCTGAAAAGGCGGAGTATCAGAAGAAGATCGATCTGCTCAACAGCCTGAAGTTCGATGCCGCCAATGGCATCCAGACCAAGACTGCGACCCAGCTTGCTGATGCGCTCAAGAGCCAGACCATGAAGGACATCGTCGGCAGCAAGGGCGACACTTATGTTGCGCAGTACCTCGGCAAGATCGTTGCCAAGGCGCAGAACCTGCTGCCCGACAGCGCGAGCATCACCCTCAACGGTGTGACGCTGACGGAGAACGACCTTACTGCGCTTGGCAATGCCAAGACCTCTCTCGAGGCTGTGACCGAGCTTGCGAACCTCATCGCGAAGTTCGGCGATCTGAGCATCAACAGCTTCGCTGACCCTGCCGGTCAGAAGGTGACGGTCAACTACAACACCCGCAGCGCCAGCGCGAACCTCATCATCAACGTCAAGTAATTTGACAGCGTAAGACAAATCCATCATTCGGACCACCTCTTCCCGGCGGGGCAATTCCGCCCCGCCGGGGGAGGGGGAGCATAAAAAAAGAGACGTTAGGCGCGTCAGCGGCTCATTCGCGTTTGAGAGCCTGGCGGGTCTGTCGTCTCACACTTTTGAAAAGAACTGATTCAAAAATAATTTCTGCCCCGAAAAACAAGAGAAAGGAGGGCGCGCATGAACGAAAAGCTCCTGCGATACCTGCTGGAACAGCAGCTTTTGACCGCGGAACAGGCGGACGAGCTGCGTCATGCTCAGGAGGAAACGAACAAGTCCATCCGCGAGCTGATCTTGGAGCGCGCCATCCTGCCCGAGGAACAGGTCATCGAAGCCCTGTCCTCGCTGACCCGCACCCCCGTGGTGCACCTTTACGAAATGACCATCCCCATGGATGTCCGACAGGCGGTTCGCCCGGATATCCTGCGTACATATACAATGATGCCCTTCCAGTTTGACCCGGAGGACAGCGGCACGCTGTATGTCGCCATGAACGAGCCCATGAACATGAAGGGGCGCGACATGGTCGCCATTGCCAGCAAGTGTCGCATTAAGCCATTTTTAGCGACAACATCCGACATTCTCGTGACCATCGACCGCTGCTACGGCAGCGAGGAGATGCAGGAGGCTGCCGAGCTTTACACCCAGACCAACGAGCGGGAGAGCGCCTCTCTGGAAGATCAGGTCTTTCAGGAGGATGTCAACGCCTCCCCCGTGGTGGTGCTGGTGAACTCCCTTGTGGAGCAGGCGGTGCGCCAACGCGCTTCCGATATCCACGTGGAGTCCGGACCGGACAAGGTCCGGGTCCGCTGCCGAGTGGACGGCGTGCTGTACACCACCGCCACTTACGACCTGCAGCTGCTGCCCGCCATCATCGCGCGCATTAAGATCCTCAGCAATCTGGACATTTCCGAAAAGCGCAGACCGCAGGACGGCCGCTTTTCCATCCTGGTGGACCGCCGGGAATACGATGTGCGTGTTTCCACGCTCCCCACGGTCTATGGCGAAAAGTGCGTGATGCGACTGACGCAGAAAAAGGCGCTGCGCCGCAGCAAGCGCGCCCTTGGCCTGACGGGGTCGGAACTGGAAAAATTCGACGAGATCCTGCGCCATCCCAACGGGATCGTGCTGGTCACCGGACCTACCGGTTCCGGTAAATCCACCACGCTTTACACCGCATTGAACGAGCTTAACAGCGACATGGTGAACATCGTCACGGTGGAGGACCCCGTGGAGGCGAACGTGGACGGCGTGAATCAGGTGCAGGTGAATCCCAAGGCAAACCTGACCTTTGGCAACGCCCTGCGTTCCATTTTGCGTCAGGACCCCGACATTATCATGATCGGCGAGATCCGCGACCGGGAAACGGCGTCCATCGCGGTGCAGGCGTCTATCACGGGTCACCTCGTGGTGAGTACGCTGCATACCAACGACACCGCCAGCAGCGTCACGCGCCTGCTGGACATGGGCGTGGAAAGCTACCTCATCGCCGACGCGCTGACCGGCATCATCGCCCAGCGCCTTGTGCGCCGTCTTTGCCCCAACTGCAAGCGGCGGCACGTTCTTTTAGAGCATGAGTTGGAATATCTGGGACTGACGCCGAAGGAGAAGGACAGCGCCGAGGTTTACGAGCCGGTGGGCTGCCAGCGCTGCGCCGGTACCGGATATTTCGACCGGATCGGCATTTACGAGATCATGGAGATCACGCCCCGTATGCGCACGATGATCTCCCACCGCTGCGACACGGGCGCGCTGCGGGAGACTGCCATCGCCGAGGGGATGCACACCCTCCGCGAAAGCGCCCGCCGCCTTGTGCTGGAGGGAACGACCTCCATCAGCGAGATGCAGCGCATCAGCGTTGAAAATGTGGCGGAAGAAACTCATCCTTTGGAGGACGGCGCATGATCGACCTGGAAACACTCATTCATGACGCGCTGGAGCGCAACGCCTCCGACATTCACCTCACGGTGGGGGAGCCCCCCGTTTTTCGACTGGACGGCGAGCTGACCAACTTTGGGGAGGTCCCGCTGACCGAGGAGGATACCACCGCCTATGTACAGGAGCTGATCACGCCCGGACTTCTCAAGGAATTTCATGAAATGGGCGAGGCGGACTTCGCCGTGACCTATCACGATTTGGTGCGTATGCGCTGTAACGTGTTCCGTCAGCGGGGCATGACGTCGCTGGCGCTTCGCCTGCTGCCGCTGCGCATTGCCACCGCCGAGGAATTGGGCCTTCCGCCCGTGGTGGTGGCGCAGGCGGATAAACCCCGCGGACTGGTGCTCGTCACCGGCCCCACCGGCTCGGGCAAAAGCTCCACTCTGGCGGCGCTGCTCGACCACATCAACCACACCCAGCGCCGCCACATCATCACGCTGGAGGAACCCATCGAATACCTGCACACGAGCGACCGCTGCATCATCAACCAGCGCGAGGTGGGCGCTGATACCAACAGCTTTGCCGCGGGACTTCGCGCTGCGCTGCGTCAGGACCCCGACGTGATCTTAGTCGGCGAGATGCGCGATCTGGAGACCATCTCCACCGCCATCACAGCCGCCGAAACGGGCCATCTGGTGTTCGGCACGCTGCACACCAAGGGCGCCGCCAACACCATCGACCGTATCATCGACTCTTTCCCCGCCGAGCAGCAGAACCAGATCCGCATCCAGTTGGCGGACGTGCTGGAGTGTGCCGTGGGACAGACCCTCCTGCCGAAGATCGGCGGCGGCCGCACGGCGGTATTCGAGATCATGGTCGTCACCCCCGCCATTCGCAGCATGATCCTGCAAAGCAAGACCTTCCAGATCGTCAGCGCCATCCAGACCGGCAAGCGGTACGGGATGCAGCTTTTGGACGACGCGCTGGAGGATCTTGTCGACCGTCACGTGATTTCGCTGGAGACTGCCCTCGCCGCCGCCAACGAGCCTGATAAATTCAAGACAGGGCGGCAGACCTGAGAAAGGAGGGCGGCTCCATGCCCGGATTCAACTATACGGCGATCAACCGAAACGGAAAGCGCGTCCGCTCCTCTCTGGATGCGTCGTCCATCGAGACCGCGAAAAGCTCCCTTCGCGGCGCCGGTTATACGATTTTAGACATTAAGGAGCAGACCACCCTCAACCGCGATATCGAGATCCCGTTCCTTGGCAACCCCAAGGCGAAGGACATGGCGGTGTTTTGCCGTCAGTTCGTCTCCATCCTGCGGGCGGGCGTTTCCGTTGCCTCCGTGCTCGCCATGCTGGTGCAGCAGACCGGCAACAAAAAGCTGCGCGCCGCCATCCGCGAAATGCAGGCGGACGTGGAAAAGGGTGAAGCGCTTGCTTCTTCCATGCGCCGCCATCCCAAGATCTTCCCCACCATTCTGGTGAACATGGTGGCGGCGGGCGAGGCCTCCGGCAATCTGGAGGAATCCTTCCGCCAGATGGAGCTTTATTTCGAACGCAGCAAGCGCACCAAGAGCAAGGTGACCAGCGCCATGATCTACCCCTGCGTGCTGATCGTGGTCATGATCATCGTGCTGATCGTCATGATGACGAAGATCATCCCCAACTTCCTCAAAACCTTTGAGGATATGGACGCGGAGCTGCCCAAGCTCACGCTGGGCGTGATGGCGGTCTGCGAATGGTTCAAGTCCTGGTGGTGGGTGCCGCTGCTGGTGCTGGTGGCGCTGATCGTGGGCGGCGTCCTGTTTCACAGGACCAACAAGGGCAAGCACTTTTTCGGCTGGCTCGCCCGCAAGACCCCCGTTGTAGGCAACCTGACAGTCAAGACCGCCTGCGCCACCTTCTGCCGCACCATGGAGGTGCTGATCGGCTCCGGCCTGACGCTGACGGACAGCATGGACCTCGCCGCCAGCAACATGGGCAACATCTACTATCTGGAGGCCATCCGCGACGCGCGCGCCCTGGTCGCCGAGGGTACCCCCCTGCGGGAGAGCCTCGTGCGGACGGGTATTTTTCCGGCCATGGTGTCGAATCTTGTCGGCGTGGGGGAGGAGACCGGCGACCTGCAAAGCATGATGGGCAAAGTGGCCGACTACTACGATGAAGAAGTAGATGAGGCCACCAAAAAGCTCCTGAACCTGATGGAGCCCGCCATCATCATCTTCATGGCGGTCTTTGTGGTCATCATCGTGCTGGCCATCTACCTGCCGATGATCAACATGACCAAGGCCTTCGACAAATACTTGTAAATCCGTATATCCAAGCCATGTCCTCTGGCGTGGGAGATAGGGGCCCGTGCCGCATGGCGATGATATAAAATCCGACGCAAAACAAAGAAAGGAAGAAAACTCCTATGAAAAAGTTTGGTTCCAAGTCCGGTTTTACTCTCGTTGAGCTGATCGTCGTCATCGCGATCCTGGGCATCCTCGCCGGCATCGCCGTCCCCGCCTACTCCGGCTACATCAAGAAGGCAAACGAGGCTGCTGACTACACCCAGTTGGACGCCGTCAAGACCGCCGCTGTCTTTGCTTATACCGATAAGAATGTCGCGGATGATACTACCGGCACTCCCGATGTTAATGTTACAAAAATCACGTTCACGTCTGCTGCCGATAGTGCGACGGTTTATACGGCGACGGACACCGCTGGTACCAGTGTCAACATCAAGGACTACTGCGGTACTGTCACTTTGAAGACCGCCAGCAGTGCAACGTGGGAGGCATCTACTGCAAAGTGGGAGCTGGTCCCGAAAACCAAAGCCTAATCCCCATCCCCGCACCACCCCAAGCACCTTGAAACAACGCCCTGCCCGTCCGGTATCCCTATCACCCGGGCGGGCGGGGGAGACCCCTGAGCGAAAAGGAGAATCGTTCCATGACCTGTCTTTTGCTGCTGCTCTGGACGGCGCTGGGTCTGTGCGTCGGCAGCTTCTGCAACGTGCTGATCTTCCGGCTGCCGCGCGGGGAGGAGTTCGTGAAAACGCCGTCGCACTGCATGGCCTGCGGCCATCGTCTGCGCTGGTATGAGCTGATTCCCGTGGCAAGCTGGCTGATGCAGGGAGGGAAGTGCCGCGCCTGCGGGGAGAAGATCTCCGCCCAGTACCCCGTGGTGGAGGCGCTGAACGGCGGGGCATGGCTGCTGGCGGCGTGGCTGTATCAGGCCGAGCCGCTGCGCGCGGTGCTGTATTCGCTGCTGTTCTCCCTGCTGACGGTCGTGGCGCTCATCGACTGGCGCACCTTCGAGATCCCCAACGGGGTGAACCTTGCGATCTTCCTGCTGGGCGCGGTGCAGCTTGCAGGCGATACCGCGCACTGGAAAACGTATCTCATCGGCATGTTCTCGGTGAGCCTTCTTTTCCTCCTGCTGTGGTTCGTGACGAAGGGCAACGGCCTTGGCATGGGGGACGTCAAGCTGATGGCAGGGGCGGGACTGCTGCTGGGCTGGCAGCGCATCCTTCTTGCGATGATCCTCGGCAGCGTTTCCGGTGCGATCATCCACTCGGTCCGCATGAAACGCGGCGCGCCCCGCAAGCTGGCGTTCGGGCCGTATCTTGCCGTCGGGATCTGGGTCGCGGCGCTGGTGGGCGACCGGCTCATCGCGGCGTACCTCGGCCTTTTTGGGCTGTAACACGGGAGAGAAACAGGGCAGGCGCGGACCTGCCCGCGAGAGAAAAACAAGAGCCTGTGGGAGGGGCAGAACCGTTCTTCGGGACGGCTGTGCCATTCCCACAGTCCGGGAGGGAGCACTTATGAGCAAGCAAAGGCTGAGCGGCAGGGCGCTGGTGGTGCAGATCACCGAGCGGGAGATCCGCATCGCCCAGATGACGCTGGGCAGCGACGCCATTTCCGAGCGGGTCATCCTGCCCACGCCGCCGAACGCGGTCGAGGACGGTCAGCTCGTGGGGCTGGACGCCCTGCGGGACGCGATGGAGCCGGTTCTGCGGCAGGGGCTGTTCCGCCGCTGCCGTAAGGTGGTCTTTTCGCTCTGCTCCACGCAGGTCATCAGCGAGAGCGTCACCGTCCCCGCGGTGAAAAAGCAGCAGCGCCTCGGTCAGATGCTGCTGGCGAACATGGACGAGTATTTCCCCATCGACCCGGGCGAGTATCAGCTTTCGTGGGAGAGCGTGGGCGTCGAGCAGCGCGAGGACGCGCGTCTTCTGCGCGTGCAGCTCTGGGCGGTGCCGCGCGCGATGCTGCAGCGCTACTATGCCCTTGCCAACAGCATGGGGCTGAGCGTTGCCGCCGTCGATTTCTGCGGTCACAGCCACGCCACCGCCGTGGACGCGGACTTTGCCCTGCCAAAGCATGCGAAGTCCTCCGCAGATACGGACGACGGCGTCTGCCTCTATATCAACGCCGAGAGCGAGCTGTTGCTGCTGACCTTCGTCTACAACGGGCAGGTCAAGCTGCAGCGCCTGCTGCAGCGGGGCTATTCCCAGCAGGACGACCTCAATGAGGCGGGCATCGTGCTCGACTACTTCTCCGCCATGCCCGGCCGCGCCCGCCTGACGAGCGCCGTGCTTTCCGGCGGTCAGGGGAAGGAGGCGGGGCTTGCCCCGGCGCTCGCGTCGCTGCTGAATGTCCCCGTCGAAATGGCGGAGACCGACTACGGCGCGCAGTGGCTGCTCTGTCAGGGCGCGGCGCTCACCGCCCTTGACTTCGGCGACCCGGAGCTGAACCACATCACCGGCGCGCGCGCACCCATCAACCGCGCGTGGCAGTACGGTCTTGTGTTCCTTGGCGGCGCGGCGCTGACGGCGTCCGTACTGCTGCTGCTGACATCCAAGCTGTCGTGGAGCACGGAGCTGGACGGTCTGCGCGCACAGCAGGACCGCCTGACAGCGCTTGCCCAGCAGAACGCGGGCTGCGCGGAGAACTACCACAACTATTCGAGTATGTACGACGCTTACAGCGCCGACTGGGACACCGTATTCGACTCCGTTCGGACATATAACGACAACCTTGAACTGGTGCTGGACGAGCTGGAGGCAAAGCTCCCCAAGAAGTCAACGGTGACCGCTCTGAGCACGACCGAGTTGTGTCTTGCGGCGCAGGTCGCCTTCCAGAGCAAGGAGGACGCCGCTTATTTCCTCGTGGCGCTGCGCGACGTGCCCTTCATGACCCTCAACACCGTTTCCAGCCTGACCATCGGCCCGCGGGAAGCCTACTCCCCGGACAAAATGATCGCTGCGCTGTACGAGGAAGCGGAGAAGGAGTCCCCCGTGCCGAGCACGGAGGAAAGCGCAGCGGATGGTACCACGGAAAGCACAACGGATAGTACCGAGGAAAGCAGTACGGAAGAACCTCCCACCGAGGGCGGCTATTCCCTCGATGAGCTGTTCTCCAACGCTTCCAGCGGCAGCGTTGCCATCGACGGAAAAACGCTTCGGAATATGATCCCGCTGCTGAAAGCGGCGGGTGCCGATGACAGTACCATTGCAAAGATGGAAAATTATGCGGATGTGATGGAGCGTTTCGGCGTGACCATTACCCCGGATAACCTCGGCATCCTCTCCGGGATCCAGGGGCTGCTCCCCGGCGGCGGCACGACCAGCACGCCGGGCAGTTCCGGCAGCACAACGGTCACGCCTACCACGCCCAGCACGCCGGGCAGTTCCGGCAGTACAACGGTCATGCCTGCCACGCCCAGCAGCGGCAGTACGTCCTCTGCTTCTGGCATTGAGTCTGTCGATATTGCAAAGCTGCGTCTCAGCCTGCAATACCTGAACTCCAACCAGCTGGACGCTCTGCAAGCCGTCTACGGGCCGGTGCAGGAAAAGACCTTCTCGCTGGATGACCTGCGCAAGCGCTCCAATACCACCCAGGAGAAGAACGCGATCCGATCCCTGCTGCAAAACGATCCTGCCGCCATGTATCAGTTTTTCCTGCTGATGCGCGAGGATATCGCCCGTGAGGAAAAGGACCAGATCCTGTACGACAAGATCTTTGACGACATTTGGAAAAACGCCGATCAGCACCGCATGTTCTATGAGAGCGACGATGTGATGCTGAACAAATATCTGCCGAACCTGCTGAATATCCTGACTGACAACAAGACGAATGTCAACGCAGCGATCGCGCTCATTCGGCAGAATCAGACACTGAGTGGCAAGCTTGCGCTCCATCTTGCCAAGGAAATGGGCGAGATCAAAGAGGCCAATACCGCTCTGGATCTCGTGGCGCTCCAAAAGGAGATCAACAGCGGCGCGGCGTTCCAGCGGGATGCCGCCACTGTGGCCGCGGTCAACGCGCTGCTGCGGAAGAATCAGCAGACCTCCGGTACATCCGGCACCTCCGGCAACACGGGCATGGATGAAAACGATCTGCTGATGTGGATCCTGATGAATCAACTCAAAAATCAAACCGGCGGCTCAGGCATCCCGGATATCTTCAACACCGGCGCTTCTCAGACGCAGAAGCCTGCCGACAACCGCTATTACCTGACGGTCGTGCTGGCCTATGACGAGTCCTTGATCCAGGCGGAGCAGACGCGCAAGGGTCTGGACCGCGACGCCAAGGTTGAGAAAGTGGAGGTGGGCCAGTGAAAGTGATCGGTAGAAACTGGAAGGCTGTCCTGTCAGTCCTGCTCTTGTTGGTCGCCGTTCTGGTGTATGTTCTGGGCTACCGCCCCCGCAGTGAAGCTTACGTCATGGAGCGGGATCAGTTAAATGCTCAGATCACCGCGCTGCAAACCACCATCGTCGAAAACGAGATGTACAAGGACGTGCAGGATCAGCTTGAGCCGGCAGAGGCCGCGATCGAGGAAAGCCGCGCCGCGCTTTATGAGAACTTCCCCGCGGAAATGAAGGAAGAAGATCAGATCCTCTACCTGCTGTATCTGGAAAAAACACTGGGAACCGGCAGTAAGGAGCTGGGCTACACCCAGAAACTGCACGATATTTTCCTTCAGCGCTTCGGGAGCGGCGGCGACATCGAGTTTTCTTTCGGTGAGATCACGCCGATGCAGGCTTTGAGCGATGGCGCACTCCTTGAGGGCTTGAACCTGACGGTGTACTATCACGCCTCCTATCGGGAGTTCAAGAACATGGTACACGCGCTGGCAACGGATGAGCGCATTACCTCCATCCGGTATGCCACCTTCAACTACGACAGCGAAAAAAAGCTGCTGGACGGGCAGATGACCCTGACGCTGTATCTGATGCCGTCCGCTCAGAACACCTATGAGGAACCGGGCGTAACGCCGCCCGCGACCGGTAAGACAGACATTTTCAACTGACCCATTGGGAGAGACAAGGCATGAAAAAGATCGGGAAAGAGAGAACAGCGGGCTTTTCGCTGCTGGAGGTCGTCGTGGCGATCGCCATCATCGGCCTGATCTCCGCGCCCATCTGTTCCAGCCTGATTCTGGCAGGACGGATCAACGCCCACAGCCAGGCCGTGATGGAAGCCCATTTGAACGTCCGTACCGCCGTGGAGACCCTGATGAAGGACGGCGTCACGGAGGCAAGCGATAACTACCACGCGGATGAGTTCCCCAATGTGACGATCAAAACAAAGAAAGAAGACAGCAGCGACCCCTATTATCATGTCACGGTATCGGATAAGCACACGGAGCCGCTCGTTACAGTGGAAACCTATGTCCGCGCGGTGCCGGAAGGCGGTGGCGCATGAAAAAACTCCGAACAGACAACGGCGGTTACGCGCTGGTATATGTGCTCATCGTCGTTCTGGTGCTGTGCGCCGTCGCCGTGTCCGTCTGCACCGCGGCGCTGAAAAATTATCAGGCGCAGGAGCGCTCCATCCGCCAGACGCAGCAGCTCTATCAGGCGGAGGGCGAGATCGAAAAATTCGTGGCGCTGGCGGAGGACGTACATCTTTTACTGGATTCCGCTGAATATGACTCGCAAGACGATGCGAAGAAAGCGGCAAAAGAGGCTTACCTTACATATCTCCAAGGTTTGCATAGCAAGGTCAGCGGCTGCACGTACGCCCCCCCTGATGCCACCGATACCGACAGCAATTCCTGCACCTTTAAGCTTACCTGTGAGAAGAACGCCGCCGTTCGCATCGAGACAAAGATCAAAATGAACCTCGAATACGAAGTAACCGAGAAAAAGGTGCAGGAGCAACAGCCCGACGGAACGACCCAAGATGTCATAAAGTACACCGCCAAGGTCAGCAAGGCCACGCACAACTACAACACCTATACCATCACCCACTTGACAGCGGAAGGGGGGGCGAGCGGATGAAACGAAACAACAGCGGCTTTACCATGGTCGAGCTGCTGGTGACCGTCGCTGTCAGCTCCATCGTGCTGGCAGCCGCAGCGTCGCTGATGCTGCTCGGACTGCGGGTGCATCAAACGACGCAGAAAGAGGCGGGCGAGCAGCAGACCGTGCGCATCGTGCTCTCCGCGCTGGAGGATCTCTCCGCCAGCGGCAAGATCTCCCGCGTGGAGCCGCTCTCCGACGGTTGGCAGCTACAGGGAAAGACCGCCGACGGCGCTGCCGGAGCGGTCCTGCTGCGATACAACAACGGTAAGCTCCGCAGCGGCGGAAGCGGCGATCAGGTGCTGCTAGACAACCTGCGCGGTGCGCAGGTCATTCTGGACGGCAGCCTCGTGACCTTCACCTTCGCGACCGCGGCGCACAGCTACAGCATCTCCGTCTTCTGCCGCACCGGGATCGAGGGCGACAGCGTTGGCAAAGCAGAGGCGGAAGATATCCTAAAAAAAACTCCGACCCTGCCGGCCGCCGCCGATCTGACCGAGACGGAAAAGAAAGCGCGTTTCGCGTTCCTGCAAAAGCTTGCCGACCAGTACGACAGCAGGGGAGAGATCCTCTCGGGGAATACGAGCCCATACAAATACTTCTCCGAATGGTACATCGACGGATATGCTGCAAACAAACCCGGCTGGAACCAATACACCCCCTGGTGCGCCTGCTTCCTCTCGTGGGCAGCCGATCAGAAGAAAGCCTCCATCGACGGCGATCCGCCCAGCTTCGCAGACGTGGACGATGGCATGAAGCTTTTCCGGGATAATGGCCGCGATGATCAGTGGCGCGACCGCGGCGCAACGCCCATCCCCGGCGACTACGTCTTTTTCGATTGGGACGGGGGAACCGACCCGGACCACGTCGGCGCGGTGCTGTGCGTGAAGGGCGATTACCTTTACACCATCGAGGGCAACAGCGGCGGCAAGGTCGCCGTCCAGCGCTACGATCTGAACGATAAGCGCATCGTGGGCTACGGCGTGCTGAACTGGAAGACAGGAGAGGAAACCACAGAGTAATCATCTGTTCATATAATTCTCAAAAAGAAATCAAATATATTGAGGAGGAAACAACATGAAAAAGCAAGTGGGAAACAAGCTGCGCGGCAGCGCAGGCTTTACGCTGGTAGAGCTTATTGTGGTCATCGCGATCATCGGCATTTTAGCCGGCGTCGGCACGGTGGGCTACGGCGGCTACATTAAGCGCACCAACGAGGGTCTGGACGAGACTCTGTATAAGAACATCATCTACGCCGGTGAGATCGGCAAGTATGAGAACCCCGGCGTAACGGGCCGCGTGATCGTCGGCAAGAGCGGCGCTTCCGTCAGTGTTGTCGGTGGCGATCCCAGCAACAAGGTGGTCATTGAGAAGTGGCTGTCCGACGCCTTCGGCTCTAACTGGGCAACCACGGTCAAGTACCGCACGGACAAGTACGCGAACGGCACTTACGGAACCATCGCCCTGCCCGCTCAGTCGGTCGAGCTGAATGCTACGCAGAAGGCAAATCTTGAAAAATTCACGCAGTCCAACCTGAATGGCCACGAGAAGGAACTGGCGGACACCGCCAACAACCTTTCCGACCTGTTTAAAACCGGTTTTCTCGGCGAAGCCACAGGAGAAGAAGCGGTGAATAAGCTGGCCGACCAAATGAGCCCCGCCGATTTTGCGCAATTCAAGGAGTATCTGAAAACAAAGACGGGAAAAGAGGACCTCAATGATCTCACCCAACCGGAGATCGCCAACGCCACCGTCCTTTATGTCGCCTCCAAGGCGAATGGCATGACTGCGGCAGACGTTCTTTCCACGTTAAACAGCAATGGTGGTAATAATGTCCAAGGCGTTTTTGATAAATACGGCAAGCTGCCCTCGGCTGCCCTGATGTACGGTACTATGGTCGGCTACGCAAAGTCTGACTATGCCAGCGATGAATTCAAGGCCGCAATGCAAACGCCTCCCACGGGCATCAATCAGGTTATGAGGCTGTTCACTCAGATGACAAGCGATAAGAGGGTCGGCGAATATATGCAGTCCACCGACAAGGGCGTTGCCGCGGATATGGACGGCTACCTCGGTGCAATGCGGATCATCAACGACTACGATGTTAAATTCGACGTTTCCAACCCCAACGCATTTAACGACGACCAGACCCTTGCCCTGCTGCAGGCAGTTCTGAATTCCAAGAAGTAAGGCTCAAACCCTTTCCGTTCGATCCTCCGAAAATCGGACGGGACGCAGAGAGGGACGGGTATGCCCGCCCCTCTCTGCCAAAATAACGCAGAAAGTGAGATTCCGATATGTTACCGACGGTCATCATCGGTACGCTGCATATTTCCACGTACTGGACGATGTACGTTCTGGGCGGGTTCTCCATGGGCTACCTGCTGACGCGGCACAGGGATCGCTATTCCCTGAGCGTTCCGAAGGCGCTGCTCTTCACGCTGCTTTTGGCGCTGTGCGGTCTTACGGGCGCAAAGCTGCTTTGTTTTCTGGAAAACGGCTTCGTATGGGGCGGCGTATCCTTCTTCGGCTCTGTATTCCTGATCCCGCCGCTGATGGGGCTGCTGGGCCTGCTGTTCGGGCTGCGCCCGGGGCAGAGCCTTGACGCCTGCGCCCCCTGTGTGGCGGTCATGATCGCGTTCATGCGCTTTGGATGTTTTCTCAACGGCTGCTGCGGCGGCTGGGAAATGGTACTGGGGGATTTCCGTTTTTTCTGGCCCACGCAGGCGATGGAGAGTATTGGGGATTTCTGCATCCTCGCCCTGCTGCTGCGGATGGAGGAGCAAAACGCCCACCCGGGAAACCGCTACGCCGTTTTCATGACAGCCTACGGCATCCTGCGTTTCTTCGTGGAATTTCTCCGCGATACGCCAAAGGAATGGCTCGGTCTTGGACACGGACAGTGGTTCGCCGTCATCAGCTGTCTGATCGGCGGCGCGCTCCTGCTGCGAGAACGAAAGGCTGAAAAAAGCAGTATTTAGAAGGAAAATAATCTGTATCAGAGGCACTGTCCGCAGCGCCCCTGAACTGTGACTGATATGTGTAAATAGTGAAAGGGATGAAACGTTTTATGAAGTCAGAAGGAAAAAAGACGCCCTCGCCGCTTCGGTATCTCTGCGGGATCCTGACGGTGTGGACGGTGTTGATCGGCTTCTCAAAATTTGCGGGGGGACGCGCAGGGAGCGGCAGCATAAGAATACCTGCGGCGGCGCTCCTCCTGATCGTGATCCCGGCGGCGGTCTTTGCGATTTCCCGCCTCGGGACGCTTTGCGCGTACATGCGCAGCCACAGCGGCGCGCTGCGGCGCGGCACGGCGCTTCTCTGCGCGCTCGCACTGTCCCTCTCGGCGTTCACGCTGCCCGCTGAGGCGGCTGTGAGCGGTTCCCTCAGCGATGCCAACATCGGTTGGGGCGAATCTGAATTCAGTGAGGGCACCCCCGGCACAGGCACCGCCACAAGCAACACCGCAAGCAGCAGCTGGGCCGCCAGCGGTACGCAGATCACCGGAACAGTGACGCCTGCGGAATCCTCTGCAACTTCAGGCGGCGGCTGTGGCGGCAGCACGACTTCCTATTATTACTCAAGCGAGGCAACCTCTACTCTGACCATTACCAATCAGAACGCGGAAAAAAGCCTTTTGACGTTTTCCTATACGGTTCCATCTGCCGGAACGCTGACCATTGACGGAACGGTGCAAACAAAGGCCTCCTCTTTCAGTAAGACCCTTGACCCAAACGGCACGATCCTCATCAAATTGACCACGCAGGCGAAGCCGGCTTTGAGTACGAGTTCGAATCCGAGCGCCTATGCCGCCTCTGCGACTTTAAGCAACCTCAGTCTGACCTCGCTGAACCGTGATATCTCGGTAACGTTTGCGCAGCCGGCCCACGGCAGCTACACGGTAAAAGCCGGCAGCACCGCGCTGAAGGTCGGCGAAACCTATACCAAACCGGTGACAACGCAATATACGCTCAGCGCCCGCGCTGACGCGAACTATGTCTTTGACGGCTGGTACGTCAATGATACGAAGGTGTCCGTGGCGGCGACCTATACCACTGTGTTCTCCGACGACTGCACCGTGGAAGCCCGCTTTGCGGGGGATCCCCTGTTTTCCGTCATTCAAATGAGCGACCCGGCGGCGGATAAATCCGCTTATGTGGAAGCCAGTTCTTCCTACTACCACAACGAAAAGGGGAGCTATCATACAAACGTCGGCGACACGAGCCAAAATAACTCTTATGGACCGCATACCTACTTCCCGTACTCAACATGGTCCGCCTCGAACGGCGCCATCCAGTCCTCTGAAAGCGGCACCGCCACCGGTGACAACCAGACCACGTGGGGCTACAGCCTGGCAAGCGCCACCCTGTACAGCGATATCATCCGCGTGAAATGCAAAGAAAACTGCATCATCACCTTCGACAGCAGCATGAACGCACAATCGGTATCCATCTCGAACTCCAACTCAAGTGACAATCAGTATGGCGTTTTCCTCTACTATTACACCACCGCCAGCGCAAGCGCCAACGCCAACACCATCAAGACCAACGGTACGGCGGCGATCGAAGGCTCAAAGAAAACGAGCGGCAGCGCCAGCAAGACGCGGGTGGTCGTCAACAAGGGCGAGTACCTCTACCTTCACGCCTACGCCAAGACGCGAAAAGATAAGATGACCAATTCGGGCTACGAAACGGACAACTACTCATATACCGCCACGATCTCCAACTTTACCGTCACGCCCAACACCACAGAACACACCTTTACCACCGGGAACCGGGACAATACCGGGGCCGTCCTCAAATACGGCTCCGTGAAGATCAACGGCACGGCCCAAGGCGTCTCCTCCGGAACGTACAGCTACAAGGCGGCGGACAACGCCACCCTGAAGCTGACGCCGGGCACCGCCCCCACGGGCTATACCTTCATCGGCTGGCACAACGTCACTGACAATAAATACGACTACACCAGCAGCACCTATCCGGTGACGATGACGAAGGACTATGAGGTCTACCCCATCTATGTCCCGGCAATGACCATCACAGCCGGCGGCGCCAACGGCTATGGCAGCG